>OFGE01000052.1_pt1 | contig 123638 bp, 113 predicted proteins | sample 1521681 | NCBI WGS metagenome assembly OFGE01 (sample SAMEA3504093, study PRJEB24116) | mouse gut metagenome | biome: mouse gut; feature: mouse-associated habitat; material: faeces | place: Denmark | collected 2011 | reverse complement strand
CACCAAAAATCCCGCCTCCGGAAAATAATAGCAGCAGCTTCCTATGGTATGGCCCGGCGTGGCAATGACCTGAAAACGCATCCCCGCCAGAGTCAGTTCCTGGCCGTCCCGCAGATATTCGTCAGGCGTAACGGTATAGGCTCTGCCCGCCATGTCGGACACATTGTTATGAGAATCTTCGCACAGGGCTTTTTCCGCATCCAGAGCATACAGCTTCACTCCCGCCGCCTCCCGCAATTCCTTGGTTCCCCAGATATGGTCGAAATGACCGTGGGTCAGCAGAATAGCCTCCACCTCTATTCCATTGCGTTCCAGGGTTTCATGGATCCGGCCTCCCTGGTCCGCAGGGTCCACCACGATTGCCCGCTTATGTCCCTGGGCATCGCCCTGGCCCGGCATCTCTTCTTCCTGATAAATAAAATAGCAGTTGGTCTGGCAAGAGCCCAGCACCATTCTTCCGATTTTGATCTCAGCCATCAGCCCGTCGTCCTTTCAATATCTATGACACTCTCAATGTTGCGGATCTTGTCTATGACCCGGTTCAGTTCCTCCCTGCCGGAAATCTCAAAGGAGGTCTGCAGAGTAGCCTGCCCCTGTTTGTTGGTCTTGGTGTTCATGGACAGGATGTCAATGTTTTTCTCTGTCAGCGCCTTGGAGATATCCGCCAGAAGGCCGTTGCGATTGTTGGCAAAGATCCGGATCTCTGCCATATACTTGCCCTCCCGGGCGTCTTCCCCGCCGCCCGTCTGCCACTCCGCGTCTATCAGCCGGGCCCGCTCCATTTCCGGCAGGCTCAACATATTCACGCAGTCCGTGCGGTGGATGGAAATGCCCCTGCCCCTGGTTACAAAGCCCACGATCTCATCTCCCGGCACAGGGGAACAGCATTTGGAAAAACGCACCGACAAGTCGGCGATGCCCTTCACCACAATACCGCTTTTGGAGCGTCCGCTGCCGGGACGCATCATCATGGCGCTGCTTTCAACGATGGTCTGCAGTACCTCCTCGTTGGACATGGTCCTCTTATGGTCCCGGTCATAGAGTTCCTGCATCTTGTTAATGATCTGGCCCTCTTTCAGAGCGCCATGGCCTATGGCGGCCAGCACGGAATCCCAGTCACGGAAGCCGTATTTGCGCATGATGGCCTCCATATAGACGGTCTTGACCAGGTCCGGCATGTTGATGCCCTTGGTCTTGCAGTAGCCCGCCAGCAGTTCCTTGCCCTTTATGATATTATCCTCTTTCAGTTCGTTCTTAAACCACTGGTTGATTTTGTTCTTGGCCTGGGTACTCTTGACCACGTTCAGCCAGTCCCGGCTGGGCCCTTTGGAATTCTGAGAGGTGATAATCTCAATTCTGTCGCCGTTTTTGATCTCATAGTCTATGGTCACCAGTTTGCCGTTGACCCTGGCCCCCACCATCTTGTTGCCCACCGCCGAATGAATATTGTAGGCAAAATCTATGGGGGTGGAACCCGCCGGCAGATTCTTGACCTCCCCCGTAGGGGTAAAGCAGTACACATTGTCCGAGAACAGGTCCAGGTCATTCTTGAGCAGATTCATGAATTCCCGGTTGTCCGACATGTCCCGCTGCCACTCCAGAATCTGCCGCAGCCACACCAGCTTTTCTTCCTCCTGTCCTTCCACTTTCCTGCCGTCGGAGGCCTCTTTGTACTTCCAATGGGCCGCAATGCCGTACTCCGCCGCCTTGTGCATCTCAAAGGTGCGGATCTGGATCTCAAAGGGCTGGCCGGAACTGCCGATGAGTGTGGTGTGAAGGGAGCGGTACATATTTGCCTTGGGCATGGCAATGTAGTCCTTGAACCGCCCGGGGATGGGCTTATACATCTCATGGATCACCCCCAGGGCCGCATAGCAGTCCTTCACAGACTCCACGATGATACGCACTGCAAACAGATCGTAGATCTGGTCCAGAGTCTTGTCCTGGTTCTTCATCTTTTTATAGATGCTGAAAAAATGCTTGACCCGGCCGTCCACCTTAGCGCTGATACCGGCATTTTTAATGTGGTCGCTGACTTCGTCCACAATGCTCTGGATATATTTCTCCCGGACGCTTTTGCGCACGGAAATCTTATCCACCAGGTCATAGTAGACTTCCGGTTCAAGATATTTTAAAGACAGATCGTCCAGTTCCGTCTTCATCCTGCTTATCCCCAGCCTCTGGGCAATGGGGCAGAAGATCTCCAGGGTTTCCCGGGCGATCCTCTGCCTGCTCTCCTGGCTCTTGTACTTCAGAGTCCGCATATTGTGCAGTCTGTCCGCAAGTTTGATAAGAATCACACGGATGTCCTTGGCCATGGCAAGAAACATCTTGCGCAGGTTCTCCGCCTGCATCTCCAGTTTTTCATCCGACTGATGGGCTCCGGCGGAAAGGGGGATTTTCTCCAGTTTCGTGACCCCGTCCACCAGAAGAGCCACATCGTTGCCAAACTCCCTCTGGAGATCCTCCTCCGTCATGATGGTATCCTCCACCACGTCGTGAAGGAGCCCCGCCACAATGGTCTCCTTATCCAGCTCCAGTTCGGCCAGAATAATGGCCACATTCAGCGGATGGATAATATAAGGCTCCCCGGACTTGCGAATCTGTTCCTTGTGGGCCTCGCTGGCCGTCCTGTAAGCCTTCTCAATCATGGAGATGTCATCGCTTGGATGGTATTTCCGCACATGGCTGATCAGTCTCTGATACAGCTCCTCAGGATCCACAAACTCATGGGATTCGCTCATTTTTCCATCGTCAAAGATTTCATCGTTTTTTTCTTCTGCCATCAATATCCACGCTTTCCTGCCCACTATGCCTTAGAAACTGTCGGAAAATAACTGACACAGCCTGTTTCCTGTCTCCTCTGACCCCTGCTCTGAAGACATAATCCTGTCACCTGAACACGGAATCATCCATGGGAGCTACTTTCCCTCATAGCACACTGCCGACTCCAGACGGTATCCCTCAAGCTTCTCACGGCCTTTCAATCCTGCCAGTTCCATCAGAACCACAATACCCACCACCTGGCCTCCCAGTTTCTCAATCAGCTCAATCATGGCCTGGGTGGTTCCCCCGGTGGCGATCAGATCGTCCACGATCAGAACCTTCTGCCCGGGACGGATGCTGTCTTTGTGCATCTCAATGGTGGCCGTACCGTACTCCAGTTCATAGGATGTGGAGACGGTCTCCCTGGGAAGCTTTCCTGCCTTGCGGATCAGCACAAAGGGCTTTTTATTATTATAGGCAATGGGTGTTCCAAATATAAACCCCCTTGACTCAGGCCCCGCCACCACGTCATACTCCAGATCCTGGATCTTCTCCTGCATGGTGTCTATGGCCAGCTGCAGCCCCTGGGCATCCTGCAGCACGCTGGTCACATCGCGGAAAATAATGCCTTTCTCCGGAAAATCAGGAATACTCACCACATAGTCTTCCAACTTTTTCATCGCTTACACACCTTTCTTATGTATGTCTGGAATTTCCTCCGCTCTTATCCACAAAATACTTGATGATATCACCCCGGGTGACAATGCCGATAAACACACTTCTGTCATCAATTACCGGTACAAAATTCTGGCTCTTGGCCCGCTCCAGAAGATTTTCCATGGCCGTATCAATGGGGGCCGCTTTCACTTTTCCGTTCTGCAGGAAATCCCGCACGGTCATGTGCTCCAGTTTTTTCAGCTTGATGTCCTCCAGGTTCTGGTTGTGGGACAGAATGTTCCAGAGAAAATCCCCCTCTCCCACAACTCCCACGTACCTGTCCTCCACATCAATCACAGGGATGGCTGTAAAGCCGCTTCTTTTGAGTTTTTCCAGTCCCTGTCTCAGTGTCATGTCATCCCGCAGATAAGCCACCTCGTCCTTGGGCAGTAAAAACGATGCTATATTCACTGTTCCGCTCCTTTATCCGTGGACAGTACTTCTTCCACATCTCCCACCTGGATACTGCCCCTTTCAGGGGCTGCTGTCTGGGTGCCGCCCCCATTCCGGGCAGTCTCAGAACTGCTGTCTGTTCTCTCCGCATCTGCCTCCTGGCTGTGCTCCGCTCCCTGGCCGCTCTCTGTATCTGCCTCCTGACCGTCCCCCGCGCCTGTCTCCTGGGTGGTTTCCGGGATATTCCCGGCGTCTGTCCCCGGGCTTTTATGACTTTCTGTCTCCGTCACCTCCACATAGGTGCTGTCCACCGGCTGAAGGGCTTCGTAGAACTTCCGGAACCTGGAGGCCGCAAAGAGAACCATGGCCAGATCCGTGACCCCGCTGAAAACCAGCCCTGCCCCAATGACCTGGAAAAGCACAAGAGCCCACTCAAAAGGATTGACAATGAGCACCACCCCAAAGATCACATTCGCAGCCGCCAGAATCAGCATTCCCACCCAGCTGCCATACCCCATCCGCTTCATGTCAATCACTTCCTGAAGCTTGCCGCAGCCGCTGGCCAGCACCAGAATGCCCAGAAGCACCGGCAGCAGGGAGATGATCCACTCCACCCTGTACAGCACCAGAATGCCTATGGCTATGCCCACAAGTCCGTGCAGAAAATCATTCCGGTAATAATTCTGCGCCGCCTCCCGCAGCAGGTAGCATATCATGGACACCGCCCCCGCCACAATCAGCAGAATGCCGATCAGATAGCCCAGGATCTTGGCCATGGCCAGAGGAATCACCATGGACACAATACCCAGCACTATGTAAAGCACTGACGTCAAGATGGCATCCCACTTTACTTTTTTCAAAAATTTTTTCATACCTACTCGTCCCCACCCGTCAATAACGGACGTGCCTGTGGGAGCACCCCTTCAGAAATTGTCCTTCAGGCATTCTTCTCTTTCCTGCCGCAGCACTTCTTGTATTTCTTCCCGCTGCCGCAGGGGCAGGGATCGTTGGGATACACTTTGGTCCCTTTCACAATGGTGGTAGAAGACTTCTGCTCCCTGTAGAGAGACCTCCTGGTATCCTCGTCGAAGATATCTTTCCACTCCTCCAGGTTGTAGAGCCAGTCCGCTTCCGCCGCCACCATATTTTTATACAGCAGCCTTTTCTCAAAACCAAGGTTCACCTGCGTGTCTTCTTCCATCTCCTCAATAGGGTTGGGCCGGACCAGGCTGTCATTGATGCCGTCCAGAAATCCCGTCATGGTCATGATGGATACCTGGTACTTCTCCGCAAGTTCCGCCACCGTCCCCTGCACCACCTCATCCGGATTCTTCAGAAGCTGAGCGTAGATCTCTTTCTCCTCCTGAAAATAGTCGGCCCAGAGCTTTTTCAGCTTTTCCTGGTTCTCCGACTCATTATATGCCATCTTCCTCCATTTTTCCAATAATGCCATAACCTGCCACCTCTTCAAGCTCCGCCGGCATGTCCGCCGGCTGTATTTTTGCCGGATTTTCAGTTATCCGCCACTTTTATCAGTATATAACAGAATTTCCTTGAACACAACATAAATTTTTTCCAAAAAAAAAGAAAGCCCGTGTATAAACTTTCTGTTTTGTGCAACAATATTTACTGTCAAGGAACCCCTCCTTTGATCATACAAAAGATAAAGATAATACTTAATCCTCCCCTTATAAGAATCCCGGGCTTCGCGGTTGGTGCAGGCTCGGGATTTTTGCATATTACTGTATCTCCATCCCGCTGTGCAGCCCCACAACCTGGTCGCCCATGACTTCTTTTAAAATCTGAAAGGGAATCTCCCCGGTGCAGTGTCCCGTATAGAAGCGGACATTCAGGCCCTTCAGCTCCTGGGCCGTCTCTCTTACCAGCTCCAGATCCTCCTCCCGGTAAGGGGGCTTTCTGCTCATATGGAATCCGCTTATCACCATGTCCGGATCCTTTCCGCAGCGCTCTCTGTACCGGTCCAGAATATTCAGTATTCCATTGTGGGCACAGCCCGAGACCAGAAGACTTCTTCCCTCTGCCTCCACTGCCAGGTACTGCTCATGAAGAAATTCATCCTGGGCAAAAACTTCCCCCTTTTTGACCATCAGCTCCCTGTTGCCTTTGGGCCAGAGACGTCTTCCTGACACAGAACCAAAAAGGGAGAGCTCCCCGTCTATGACCCGATCCCCTTCCACCCATTCCACCTGTGGAAGCTCTCTGATCCGGGGATCCATCCCGATATATTTTTCCATCAATGCATTTTTATGGTAATACCCTTCCCCTGCCAGGCGGTGTATGTAGATCCGGGCATGGGAATTTATCTGTGAAAAAGCCATTACTCCTCCGGCATGGTCATAATGCCCGTGGCTGACCACCACTGTGTCCACTGCCCTCAGATCAATGCCCAGTCTGCCTGCATTTGTCAAAAAAGCATCGGAAGCCCCTGTGTCCACCAGAAGTCTGTGCAATCCTGTTTCTATATAAATACTCAGGCCGTGCTCAAAAAGGCACTCCCTTGCTCCGCAGGTATTTTCCATCAAGACTGTGATTCTCAACCCACCACCCCCATATCCCTTTTCCGCCCCGGATTTCAACTCCGGCTTTTTCCCGTCCTATGCCTTTTCCGCCCTGGTTCCGGCAAAAATCCCTACACAGAGGGGAAAGGCATAAAATGCCAGCAGATAGTACCTTACATCGGACACCGGCCCGGCCAGATTCGTCACACAGACGCACAGCACCAGGCCCAGTGCCGCCAGAATTCCCCTGTCCTTCTTCCACAGACCATAAAACCAGGCTGCCAGAACCGTCCAGAACATAAATCCAATGGAGAACAGCAGCCGGACCACCGGATACTTCTGGAAAGTAAGTTCATCATCAATCCTCTTGTAATAGTTATACAGCCAGAGCAGCTTAGGATTTCCAAACTCCTCCTGCCACCCTGTAATGTCAAAATAGCGATAACCCCTTGTATCCTTCAAAACCGTTCCAGGATACCAGGCCTGATATGTGTTGTCCAGAAAGGAAGCCACATAAGCTCCTGGATACTGCAGCCCTTTTTTTGCCCAGAGCAGGAAAAAATCCCCCATCCGCTCTGAGATAGTGTCATAGTGCAGCCAGAAAGCATACTTCATGCCATCTGAGATAAAGGGATCGTAGGAAGCCATCATTTCTTTCTGTACAAAAGAATACAAAAGCTCCTGCTCTTCCTCCTCAAAAGCTTCCTCGCCCTCCTCCCAGTACAGCCTTGTCAGCTGCTGCACCGGAATGCTGAGCGCTTCCATAGGGCTTCCCTCCACGGCGCCTGTCATATAGATCAGCCCCCTGTTCAGCAGCACCGCCCCCAGAACCGTCGCCGTGTAGGCAAGTATCTGCTGCCGCCTGCCTGCCCTCACCAGAATCACGGCCAGAATCCCGAACAAAACCACCACATACACAATATTTTTCCGGAACAGACAGGAAATCACAAGCAGCACTCCTGTCTGTATCCAGCGCCACAGACCCACCTGCCTCTTCCCCAGATCCTGGTAGATATCAAACAGCTTCAGCACCGCCCCCAGCAGAACCGCATAGCAGATCACATCCTTGGTGGTACTCATGGCAAACATGACCACAGGAGGGCAGAGCGCATAGAAGACCAGGGCTCCTGCGGCCACCCATTTTCTGCCGGTATGTTTCCAGAGAAAGTACACACTGTATGTAAAAAAAACTGTGCAGACTGCCATCTGGAAAGCACAATACAGAAACACTCCCAGGGTCAGATCCGCACCGTGTATCCTGTACCCCAGAGCAATAATCCCGCCTTCCAGAAGCGTGTGCAGCACAGGATGATGCGCGCTGAAAGGCACCTCCTCATACAGCACCTGAGGAATCTGATTTCCCACATCATAATTATAAAATCCCGGATAACACCCATAGAGGAACACCAGGTACACCCCGTAAAGCAGCAGCCCCACTCCGGCCCACAGCAGCCAGTCCTTCCCGGCATGCCCGCTCTTTGCCCTGAAACCATGGTTTTTTTCCAGCCTTGTAAACAAGCCGTAAAACAGCACGGTCAAAAACCAGAACTCCAAAACCCCCGCCAGCACCAGCTGCCAGGTATCCAGAACCCCAATCTTCTGTAATAAGGCCGAACCATGCACCGAGGTGTGATATTTCATGGAAAGCTGCCACCCGATGGTCTGCATCAGCGTCACCAGGGCGGACAGAATAGTCACCACCCAGAGTTTTCTCCTCTTATCCTTTTTCATTATACCATTTGTCTCCTTCCGGCCCCAGGCTCCGCCCTGACGCCTTCTGTACTCCCGGGTCCACCCAAACCGGACAGGAGCCCTCTTTCAGGATGTCAAACAGGGAAAGCGGACAGACAGCACTTCGCCCTATGGCCCTGAAAAACTGCCTGCTGCTTCCCTGTATCTTTTCCCTCTCCTGTTCTGGCCAGGTAAATTATACTACGTGGAAAATTGCAATGTCAACAGCTATTTCCCGGATTCCGGCTGCTCACCGGCTTCTTTGATCATGGCATGGAGCTTTGCCACTGCCTTGTCAATGCCGCCCACTTCGTCAATGATTCCATGTTTTACTGCATCCTCCCCCACAAGTATGGTTCCCACATCCTTTGTCAGAACCCCTGTCTCCATCATCAGTTTCTCCAGCGTGTTCTTGTCAATTCTGCAGTGGCTGCACACAAAACCTGTGATTCTGTCCTGGATCAGCTTAAAATATTCAAAAGTCTGGGGCACTCCAATCACCATGCCGTTCATGCGCACCGGATGGATCACCATGGTCCCGGTGGGAACAATGTAGGAGTAATCTGTGCTCACCGCAATGGGGACTCCGATGGAGTGGCTGCCCCCCAGCACAAGGGAAACAGTGGGTTTGCTCAGGGATGCTATCATCTCCGCAATGGCCAGGCCGGCCTCCACATCACCGCCCATGGTGTTCAGCAGCACAAGGACGCCCTTGATGTCCCTGCTGTCCTCTATGGCTGCAAGACTGGGAAGAATATGTTCGTATTTTGTGGTTTTAGAGTTGTTGGACAGGTTGTCATGTCCCTCGATCTCCCCAATGATGGAAATCAAATGGATATTCTCCATCTTGCCATTCTCATCCAGCGTCACCTGTCCTGTCTGTTCAATTCTCTCGTCACGGTGCTCTTCTTTCTCTATCTCTGTCTTTTTTTCTGCCATGGTCTCTATTCTCCTTGTTTTTCTTTCTCTCCGCTTTGGCGCCCTTGCTGCTCTCTGACTGCCCCGGTTTTTAAGACAGAATTCCTGGAAACAGCAAAAAAGGAAGTGCATCGCACTCCCTTCTAGCATTTCCCTTTTCTGCGCAAAGAATTCATTTATTCAATGTCAAAATCATCATCTTCTGCCACAGCATAGTCAAAATCATCGTCATCTGCCACATGGCGGATGGAATACTCCAGCTCCCGCTTTACATGCTTTCTGGGCAGGGGAAGAGGATTTTCCAGGAACCTGATAATTTTCCGCACAGGTTCCGCAACTTTGGATTCTTTGTGTTCTTTTGGTTCTTTGGTTTCTTTTGCTTCACCAGAGGATTCTCCCTGCCTGCGGATTTTTTGGGGCGCGGGATCCGGTATGGGTTCCAGTTCCACCACTTCCATGACGTTTTCCTGCTCCGATATTTTCACGGCCCCTACAACATACACTTGTTCCGGTGCCTGCGCTGCTTTCGGAGCAGCTTCCTGATCCAACATCCTGGCAGCAGCCGCCAGCGCCTCCTTATCCGGCATTGCTGCAGCAGGCTTCTGCTCCGGCCTTTCTGAAGTGGGATCTTCCTCTGCCCCCAGGGCAGGCTTCTGTGCCTGTGTTTCCACGGGTTCTTCTTGTCCGCCCCTCAACTGCCTGCTCTGTTTCACAGACAAGGCCTCTCCGCCCATGGGCAGTGCTCTGCTCCCCATGGGAAGCGCTCTCCTGTTCATGGGCAATGGTTGTTCCGAAATATCTTTCGACGCTTCCTCTGTGTATCCCTGTTCTGAAACTTCCTCTCTGTTCTCCTGTTCCAGAATCTCTTCTACTTCTTTGGCAATGTATTCCTGCTCCAGAATCTCCTCTGAAATTTCCTCAGCAAATCCCTGTTCCAGGAGTCCTTCCAGCACTTCTTTAATGTATTCCTGCTCCAGGATCCCTTCTGGCGTTTCCTCAGTATATTCCTGCTCCTGAGAGCCTTCCGAAACTTCTCCCCGATATCCCTGTCCCTGAATTCCTTCCGGTTCTTCCTCAGCGTACTCCTGCTCCAGGATCTCTTCCGGCTCCTCTCCAATGAACTCCCGTCCCTGAATTCCTTCCGAAACTTCCCCGGCATACTCCTGTTCCTGAACCACCTCCGGCGCTTCAGCGGCAAAATACTCCTGCTCCAGGCTTTCTTCCGTGCTCTCCTGAAGGGAAATCACTTCCAGCTCTTCTCCCGCTGCAGCCTCCTGCCGGGGGAATGTCTCCTGTTCCAGATCCAGGATTTCCACATCTCCCCCCGCCACAGCCGCCTCAGACAAAGCATCCGAGAGAGGCTGAAACTGAAAGCACTGCCCCGTACCCACTCCTGCCAGGACCACAAAGTACAGATACAGGAAAAACAATCCGGGCACTGCCTGGGTGAATATTCCCCCAAATGCCCCTGCCAGAAGCACACAGACAGGCAGAATGCACACTGTCACCCACTCTTTCTGCCTGTGACGCCAGAAACTGAACACCCCCAGGAACACCAGAAAAATCAGCAGAATCCCCTCTATCCCTGAGCCAAAACCTTCCAGACCTGCAGAGAATTCGCTTCCCTTGGGCTGATACAGAAGAAACCATGCATTTGCCACACGCTGCACCGTCTTACCGCTGAAAGAAGCATCCACATAAGTGCAGAGAAAGAATCCCACGGCCGCTCCCCCCAGACAATACAGAACAGCGGCAAGTTTTTCTTTCTTATCCGGTTTTTCCTCCCCCCTGAAACGGAAGACAAGGGACAGCGCCAGGACCAGCAGAAGCCCTCCTGTCAGGTCAATAAAACAACACACTGCCGCCACGGCCCCTGCTGTAAAAAAAGGCTTGCGCTGCAGCGGCCCCCAGCACGCCACCGTCATCAGAACTGCCCCTGCGGCAAAAATGGCAAAACACAGCATCTGAGGCGACAGCTGCAATGTCTTTTCCACCATATAAGGGGAGCAGGAACAGAATCCGAAAAACACCAGGGCGCTGACAGCCCCTGCCAGTTTTCTTATGACAAAATACAAAAGCAGCAGCCCTGCAAGCTGCAGAAGGATCTGCAGCCAGATTCCCACCCTGTACTGATTGCCCAGAAAACGCAGCGCGGTATGTAGAAGCTGAACATAGAAATAAGTGCCCCCATGCACCACTCTGGGAATTTCCTGCCCTTCCACCACCATGGCGGCGTCGAAATACTGGGATGCCTGTTCCGCAGAGTTAATGCCATGGATTCTCAGCACAAGTCCCAGTGCAAGAAAGGCTCCCAGCCACATCAATTCCACCGGCAGAAGAAGCCGGCGGTTCTCCTGGACAAAAGAGGAAATCTTTGACTCCATTCTGCCAAGCCCAAGCACGGCTGCCCCCGCCCCGGTGGCAGCAGCCGCCGCAAAGACAATCCCCCAGTAAGTCCCTATACCCGCCTGCACGCAGAAATTCCAGGCCAGGACCAGCCCGGTCCCTCCTGCCACCACCCCATAGCAGAACCACATCACATAGCTAAATGTATTTTTCTTCCATCCCATCTTAAGCCTTCCCATCCTGAGCCTTACCGACTCCGGCTGATTTCTCAGGAAGCACCCCGCCGGCGATCACTTTTTCTATATTATAACGGGGTCTGTGTTTCACCTCAATATAAATCTTGCCGATATACTGCCCCACCATGCCGATGGCAAGCAGCTGCAGGCCCCCCAGGAACCAGATGGATAAAATCAGTGAAGTCCACCCTGCCACCACGCGCCCTGTAAAATATGAGATCAGCGCGTACACCAGCGCCACAAAGGACACAAAAATGATAAACAGGCCAAGCCCCAAAATCAGGCTGATGGGTTTGATGCTGAAAGAAGAGATGCCGTTAAAAGCAAGAGCCAGCATCTTCTTCAGAGGATATTTGGACTCACCCGCCGCCCGCTCTTTCCTGTCATAGTAGACACAGTCTGTCTGATAGCCGATAAGAGGAACCATCCCCCGGAGAAACAGGTTCGTCTCCTTGTATTTTGAGAACTCTTCCACCGCCCGCTGGGACATAAGACGAAAATCCGCATGATTATAGACGGTTTTTACCCCCATAAGACTCATGAGCCTGTAGAATGCCTGCGCCGTGGTCCGTTTAAAAAAAGTGTCCGTCTTTCGCTCCCGCCGGACCCCGTACACAATATCGCTCCCCTCATGAAATTTGTCCACCATCTCCTCAATGACAGCCACATCATCCTGCAGATCCGCGTCGATGGAAATGGTCACGTCGCACATATCCTTTGCCGTGTTCAGACCCGCCGTCAGGGCAAACTGATGACCCACATTTCCCGCCAGCTTCACCCCGGCCACCTGGACCGGGTGGGCCGCATGTTCCGCCTCGATCAGCTCCCATGTGCGGTCCCGGCTTCCGTCATTTACAAACAGGATAAAACTGTCGGCAGCGATTTTCCCCTTCCCCACCAGGTCATCCAGAACTCCCCGCAACGCCTGGCTGGCAAGACACAGCACTTCCTCCTCATTGTAACAGGGAACCACGATTGCCAGTCTGTCCATAAAATCTTCCCTTCCGGCCCTTTCCCGGCGCCTACTCGTCCCAGTTATGGTACACTGCCTGGACATCGTCATCATTGTCCAGGATATCCAGAATTTTCTGAAGGCTCTTCACCGCCCCCTCGTCCGAAAGTTCCACATAATTCTGCGGAATCATAGTCACTTCCGCGCTCATCATAGGAATGCCTGCCTCCTCCAGGGCTTTGCGCACCTCCTCAAACCCATCCGGATCCGTCAGCACTTCGTAGCTGTCCTCCTCCTCGCCAAAGTCCTCCGCGCCTGCATCCAGAGCTGTCATCATCAGGTCATCCGCCTCCATGTCACACTCTTCCTTGTCGATGATGATCTGCCCCTTTCTGTCAAACATAAAGGACACGCATCCGGGGGTTCCCACGTTTCCCTGACCTTTTGTAAAAGCGCTTCTCACATTTGCCGCCGTGCGGTTCTTGTTGTCGGTCAGAGCGTCCACTATGATGGCAATGCCGCTTGGGCCGTAGCCCTCATAGGTCACATACTCATAGTTCACATTGCCCACATCCCCGGCCGCCTTCTTGATGCCCCTCTCAATGGTGTCATTGGGCATATTGTTGGCCTTGGCCTTGGCGATCACACTGGCCAGTTTAAAATTATTGTTGGGATCCGGGCCGCCCTCTTTCACGGCCACAGCGATTTCCCTTCCAATGATGGTAAATATTTTGCCCTTTGCGGCATCATTTCTCTCTTTCTTATGTTTAATATTGGCAAATTTTGAATGTCCTGACATATGCGTCTCCTTCTCTTATGGCTTCCAGAGGGTATCCCGCCCCTGGATGTATCAATGATTTATTTTCTATCCCCGCTCTTTGAGGGATTTTCCTCCTCCTGGACCTCTTCCTCCGTCTGTCCAAGCCTCGTGACCAGAACACTCTGGATCATCTTGTTCTCCACAGAAAGAATCTTAAAGTTATATCCTCTGTAGTCCACGTCAAACTCCTCATCCGGCTCCGGTATCTTGTCCATTCTAGAGATGAGAAATCCGTTGAGCGTTTCAAAAGATTCCTCCTCAAAGGAGATCCCCAGACGCTCCTCCAGCTCCTCCAGGGGTGTTTTACCCTCTACGCAGTAGCTGTCGTCTCCTTTTTCTTCAATATATTCATTATCCTCGTCATACTCGTCAAGAATATTCCCCACAATCTCCTCCAGAATATCCTCCATAGCCACCAGCCCGGCTGTCTGGCCGTACTCATCCACCACAATGGCCATCTGAAGCTTCTCCGCCTGCATCTCCTGGAACAGCTCGTCGATATTCTTGGTCTGGGGCACAAAGCAGGGTTCCCGCATCAGCCCTTCCAGTTCTTTCAAAGGAGTGACCAGTTTGTCATCATCTGTGTGAAAACGCATGGCGTCCTTCAAGTGCAGAATTCCGATAATATGGTCAATGTTCTCCTCATAGACAGGGTAGCGGCTGTTCTTGCCCTCCAGCATAAAGGTAATGGCCTCCTGGAGCACCATATCCGCATCTATGGCCACCATGTGTTTTCTGTTCGTCATAATGTCCTGGACTTCCTTGTCCCCGAACTCAAAGATATTGGAGATCATCTCCGCCTCGCTGGCCTGGATCAGCCCCTGCTCATGGCCCTCGTTTACCATACTGATGATCTCTTCCTCTGTCACATCCGCCTCGTCCTTCTTCTCCCCGGCGCCGAATATCCGAAGAATCCCCTTTGTGGTCAGGGTGACAAGCCCCATAAAGGGGGACAGAAGCCTTGTGATAAAATAAACCGGTCCTATGCAGACATAAGCCCATTTATCGGGAATCCTGGCCGCCACCTTTTTCGGCAGCAAAACCCCCAGAGTGAGCGTTATGTACAGAAGCAGCAGGGTTGAAAGCACTGCTGCCACCGCCATAATGGCTCCCGCCGGGATTCCCTGCAGCTGCAGCCGGTTCTCCGCCACAACCTGCAGCCCCATGTTCACCAGGCGCAGCAGAAGCGCCAGATGAACCGCCCCCATAATCACATTTACCAGGGTGGTGGCCAACTCCACGGTATTCTCATATTCCGTGGGATTGCCGAGGATGGAGTTGAGCCGCACAGACTTCTTATCCTTCTCCTCCTCCGCCCTTCTTTCGACCTCCTTCCGGTTCAGAGCGCCCAGAGCCGACCCGAACCCATAGAAAAACACATCAACCAACAGCAATACGAAATACAAAACAATATTGGCGCCTGGCCCACTGTCATCCACTTCTTTTTCCTCCAACATCAATCTTCATGCACCGAAGGCCCCTGACGCCTTATCCTGCCTGCCTCCGCAGGCCTTTGGGCAGGAGTATTCGGCTGCCTGCAGCAACACTCCCTACTATATCATTTCGCAGACCGTTCGTCAAGGACTGCCGAAAGTCCCGGCAGGGTAAACTGCAGCGCCTTACTTTTCTATATAAAACAAGTCCCGCAGCAACAGCCAGTTGGCTCTGAACCACTCCATGACCTGCCAGTACCCGCAGCCGTGCAGTCCATACTCTTCCATCAGGCCGAACTTTGCCTCCAGGCTCCTCACATCCTCAAACCACACCTCATGCTCGGTTCCCCCGGTGGAATAGCGGAAATAGGGGCTCTGGGCCAGGCTGTCAAACTCAATCTCCGCCCCCTGTTCCACGGCGATTCTCACCGCCTGCACATTTCCTATGGTAGCGGCTTTGGTGACACCCCTCTCATAGGGCAGGGGCCAGTCATACCCGTAGTTAGGGATTCCCAGATCAATTTTTGACGCCGGTATCTCCGTCAAAGCATACTCCACCACCCGGCGAACCTGATTTAAGGGCGCAACTGCCATAGGAGGCCCATAGGTATAGCCCCGCTCAAGCCGCAGGTATTTTTCCGCAAAAGGTACCGTGTGCTGACTGCCGGGAACAAGAGAATACTTTCATCCTTCCATTGAAAAATTTTGAAAATCAATTTATAATTATGCTGTGAAAAGAACACCTGTCAACCGGAAATGGTCATTCAAAAAAGAAAGTGAGGAAAACTTATGGCATTGACACAAGAAAAATTCCATACGATAGATGATATCCAAACCCTGCCGGAGGGACAGAGGGCAGAATTAATCGACGGCCGGATGTATATGATGGCGCCACCAAATACAGTACACCAGAGAATTTCATATGCTCTCGCCAGAAAAATTTCGGATTACATTGACCAAAAAAAGGGAAGCTGCGAAGTGTTACCTGCTCCGTTTGCTGTGTTTCTCACCCAGGATGACAGAAACTACGTAGAGCCGGATATCTCTGTCATCTGCTCCAAAGAGAAAATAGACGAAAAGGGATGCAATGGCGCCCCAGACTGGATCATAGAGGTTGTGTCCCCATCCACCCAGCAGATGGATTATGGGATCAAATTATTTAAATACCGCACTGCAGGAGTCAGAGAGTACTGGATCGTAAATCCTCTAAAGCGTACTGTCCTCGTGTATGATTTTGAACAGGAAAAGAGAACAAATCAATACTCTTTTGACGATTCTATACCCGCATGTATTTTTGAAGAATTCAACATTACCCTGGCCGATTTACTCCCACAGCATACCTGACCATAGCGCTGCCCACTGCCACCTCTGTCCCCGCCAAATACTGTGCCCCTCTGTACAAAAGCCGGACCGACCGTGACGCGGAACTCGAGGGAAGGAGGACGGCCTTCCGGCAATAGAACAGCCTTCCGGCAATAGGGCGGCCTTCCAACAAAAGGCCGCCCTGAAGCGCATTTGAGAATACACGCCCAAAATCAATCTTCCGAAGTAATCAAAACACTTCCCTTAACTTTTTCCAGATCACCCTCCGTAGCCTGCAGGAACAGCTGATACGAGCCGGGTTCCGCCCAAGATCCAACAGTTTCATCCATATAGCATCTCAGCGGTTCCCCCTCTTGGCGCAGGTTATGCACAGACCAGTAAACCACGTCCTCCCTGTCTTTTCTGGTGAAAAAGACCTTCATTCCCTCTCCTGTTTCTGCAAAGATATCATACCGGATTCTGTCCCCCAGGGACAATGTATATTCCCCCAGACAAATGATCTCTCCGGCGGCTATGGTCTCCAAGTCAACAGGAAGGGAATCCGGCTCCTCCATATCGCCAAACAGCTCCTTCACTTCCTCCTCCGTCATATAGGCAGCGCCAGTGATCTCATTGTTTTCATTGCGGAGAATCTTGATGTTGACCGTTCCTTTGGGGTTCATCTGCAGCGTGTAAAAGGCCTGGTCAGTGCGTCTTTTGTCAAGAAAAATGTGAACCAGCTCCCCTTGATAGTAATAGTCCTTGCCATCCACCCTAACACCTACGGCCAGATAAGCTTCCGCCCATTCATTCTCCTGTTTCTCCTGCATCTGCTCAAACTCATCCCCCCGGCCCAATGCATTGTACAGGATGGGCTGGAAAGACAGGTTCTCCTCCTCCAGAGTCCGGTCCAGCCATTCCTCCAGCGTCTCCTGACTCATGTGCATGGCCAGAAGGGGAAAAAATGCAACACTTCCGTCCCTGTAGACTGTTTCCGCCAGCTGCCGGATCTGGGCGCAGTCTTCCTCCAGCACACCCACCGCCGTTCCCATCAGCGCAAAGTCCCCGTCTGCGTAAATCCTCTCCAGCCACTGACTCTGCGCCTCCTCATCCAGACAGCAGAAGGACATTTGAAACATTGCCAGGTTTTTATCTTCATAATAGCGCTCTATCTCCGTAGAAGCTCCATTGAATATTCCATACCATTCCCCAAATCCCCCGGCAGCTCTATTGATTGTTTCAGGCTCTTCCTCCAACCCCCCGGCAGTTCCACTGATTGTTTCAGACCATTCCTCCAACCCCCCGGCAGTTCCATCTGGCAGGGCACCTGCCTCCGCCGGCTCCTGGGGCAGCGCTGCCGCCCGGGTATTTCCCACAGGATAAGTGCCTGCAAAAAACGCTCCCAACGCCACACAGACCGTCAGCCCCGCCGTCAAAGCCTTTACTGCTCCTGATCGTTCCTTCTCCCTCATAATCGCACCCAGCCTTTCTTTCAGTAATTTTTTGTTCCTGTTTAAAGTGACAGCTCCCGGATTCTCCTTGTATCTCCCCACAGCCGCCATAGCATCCAGCAGCACTTTCCCATACTCCTGCCCTTTGTCCCGGCCCATCTTGGCAAGAACTGCCTCATCACAGGAAAATTCACACGCCTTTTCAATCTCCCGGCTCATAAGATGCACAAGAGGATTAAACCAATGCAGGCACACCACCACCTGCACCAGCCATTTGTAAAACATATCCCGCCTCCTGTAATGAGTCAGTTCATGCAGCGCAATGTACGTAAAATCCTTTTCAGGCATATCCCCCTGTGGCAGCAGGATGCATGGGTGGAAAAAGCCCGTCAGCAGCGGCGATGAAATCAACGGGTTGACACATAATTCTACCGGTTTTCTGACCCCTGCCCTCTCTGCGGCAAGGGCAAGCCTGTCCAAAATCCCGGTGTCGGAAACCGGAGTCAGTCCGGCGCGGATATACCGCATAAACCCTTGATAGATCGTCACCTTCCGTATCAGCAGCCCCAGAGCACCCATCAGCCAGACCAGCCAGATGTGCTCCCCCAGCAGCACGCCAATATCTTCAAACGCCCGGGACATTGTAAAATCTTCCCCCGGTCTTTCCGGGCTTTCACCGCCCTCCTGCGGCAAATTCACAGTGGGAACAGAACCCTCCGCCGGAAGGTTTAACAAAGGCTGCTGCCGGGGCCCAGTGACAGTCCGGGCGACTGCCTGATCCACAGCCCCGTAAAACTTTCCAAACAGGGTAGCTTCCGGGCCGAAAGGAAGCAGCAGCCGCAAAACCACAACAAGCCAGATATAATACTGCCACTGCCTGCTGATTTTGTCTCTCCAAAAGCCTTTTCCCAGCAGCAGAATCAGAATAAACACACTACCGGAAACGGACATGGACAGAAAGAGCTTCAACACTGCGTTCATTGCCTCTCTTTTCCTTTCTCCAACAGTCTTTTCAATTCCTCATACTCTCCCTCTGACAGCAGATCCCCTGAGATCAGATTGGATACCAGACCTTTTGCGCTGCCCTCATAGATTTTATCCAGGAAATGTTTTGTCTGCACTGTTTGGTATTCTGTCTCAGAGACAAGAGCGGTATATTCGTTGCGGCGTCCAATCTTCCTGGCACTCAGAAACCCCTTGTTCATCAGCCGTGACAACAGCACAATCAGCGTGTTCTTCTGGCAGGGTTTACCCCTGGCCGACAGCCCGTCCATAATATAGGAAAACAGCGTCACCTCCCCCGGGTTCCCCCACACAATTTTCATAATCTCAAGTTCTGCATCAGAAATCTGCTGTACCATGTTCTCATCCTCCTGAAATGATATCTGCCAAAAGTATAACATGATGTTGACATTCATAGAATAACACTGCGTTATACTTTTGTCAAGATACTTTTTTGCCCTTCTGCCCTGCCCGCCGTACACCCCTGGGCCACTTCAGCATTGATTCAGGAAACGCTCTATCCAACTGTCTGTACATCTCAGCAGCGATGCCGCTTCAGCACATCTGCGGAAAACACCTACAATCTATACCCTTTTCAGTAGCCCGGCCCGGAGAAGGTTGTACATCTCTGTATTCTGGGCCGCTGTACCCACATATCCCCTGATATCGTTTGCTGCCGCGATCTGCTTCCGAAAAGTATAAGTGCTGTTTATCCCTAAGCTTGTCAAGGCCGCGGAGAGAGTGGTGGGCTTGCCGGTGTAGGCCCGGTAGTATGTCCCCAGGTGGACCGCCTTGTCTGTGACATCCTCCACAGGCTTGTCTACACGCCTGGCCAACTGCAGCTCGTCCACCAGAAATGCTGTGATTCCCTGAGCCGTTTTCTCAGCGTGCTCCCGGGTTAAGATAATCGGAGTATCCACTTGGCTGTCCATAAAGCCGTTCTCCAGCAGCAGCGCGGGCATGGAGGTATGTTTGAGCACATACAAGCCGGAGGAGGGCACCACCTTCTGGGAGCGATTTCCTGCGAGGTGGTTTTTACCAACTACTGCCGTATACAGGCGCTGGGCCTTTGCTTTTCTATCGGCTTTTCCGGAGGCATAATAATGCACAGTTACCCCGCCGCCGTTTCCTCCATTTATGCCTGCATTATGGTGGATAGATATGTAGATATCAGCCTTCGCTGTGTTGGCCGTTTTAACACGGGATGAACGAGGCACATCCCTGGCCCCGGTAGTGTCCCCCGCACGCACCACCCTGCAAAAATATGCTGCCAGCTCAGCTTCCACCATGTCCGCGATCCGATCATTCAGAAACCACTCCCGGGTCTGGTTCGGGTCAATGCTCTTCAGGCAACGCTTACCCGCTGTCCCCATACCGTGCCCTGCATCCAGGGCAATTACCTTTTCACTCAACGTCACTCACCTTTTCCTTTCTTCTGCAGCACATCAATCGCCTTTACAATCACATCTGGCAGGGGAAGTCCCATAAGCCCCGCATTTTCCACAAGTGAAATCGTTTCGTTGGCAATAAAGGCAATGGTTACTGCATCTCGAATATAATTCGTTCCAATAACCAGATCCAGGCGGTATGCAACCATTACAAATATCAGAGTCATACCTTTCCTGCACAATCCTTTCCACCCTGTACTACTTTCAAGCGCTCCCGTGTTTGTTTTGGTGCTTTTATGAAATATTCCCGCCACTATCAGACCCGACGCATAATCAGCCGCCATAAAAATCACCAGAGTGGTAAGCCCCGCACTCCATCCACCGAAAGCAGATGCAGCCACGGACCCCAAAAAGCCAAGTAATGCACATAACACATTCTTCATAAACTTTTCCCTTCCTGCCCACTGTAGGCATCAAAAAAAGCCCCTATGTGGCGCACTGTACGCCGATTTCAGGGCTTTCCTACTTTATGTACATATTTCCCCTGCGAGAATGTTACTCCTGCAGGGCCGCTCAAACCCCTTCTTAAGGGCTATCCCTGATCCTCATATTTCTCCTTCCTACCTTGGTCCATGCCCACAACGCTTTTATTCTGACCTTCAGGGCCTGCCGCTCCTTCATATCATCACTTTTAGAAAACATAACTACATTTCATTCAGCGTACAGGAAGCTTTGTTGAACATCTTGCCAGTATTCTTCCGTTCTTCAATAACCAGTATTCTTCACCGTTTATCAGAAATGCCTGATCTGAAGTAGCAGTCGTCAAGGACGTTGGTACACAATAGCAGTTATCAAGGCTAACCCCCAACAGAGGATTATAACTCCATGGTATCAGTGCAATAGTATCTGTAGGGCATCCTTTTACAATTGTTTCATTCTGGCTATGCGATACAGCAGAATCTGATACATTGTAAGTAGGTGCAATTTGATTGACATAAGTCCTTTCATCCAAATCAAAAAAGAGTAAATTAGTAGTCACACTCTGAGGTGAATAGCAAACAATATTATTTCCGAAACAATCCTTTCCCTTTCCAAAAGAAAATAATTCCGTTTCGGTATCAAGTGTATTATAACTACTTACAAATACCCTCAAAAAGGAAACAGGATCTCCTTTTACTGTTACATAAAACTGATATGGCACATCTGTTCCGGTTGTTGTTTGTAACATATTGAAGTTAACATTCAATCCAATCGATGATGATGCTGATCCCATGGTATTGATATCAGCATCTGGACCAATTCCAACTCTGCACATACTATGAAGATTTGACATAGTTGCACTGCCAAAGTATACATGGACTCCCTGTGTACCAGTGCCATACGGAAATATTTCTCCATATGTATCTGGTTCCGCAGGATCCAGGTGACATGCCGCATCTGTAAGTCCAATCTCCTGGAAAACTTCCATAATTGCGTTGCATAAAATAGGTGTTGTTACCATGGACCGGTATTGCCTCTGTGTAGAACCTCCCGCTCCTACAGTAGGTGTATATGTTTCATTTAATGTTGATATCAAAGTAGCAACAACTCCGGAAAAATATTTTCTATAATACATTGTTATACCTTACCCCTGTCTGCACTGTTAATTGCAGTGCTTGAAAATTATCAGATATGATTGCCGGGGGCAGTTCTGCCGCTGTATACACAGTTCGCCAGTCCCCCTCTGTCTGCGGAAAGTAAGTATTCCCATCCAATGTCTTGTAAGTAAAGTACCTCTCTGCAGTGTCATAAGGAGCAGTAAAAACCAGGGTATCCCCGCCGCTGTCGGATTTAAAAGGGATCACTGTATCTGCACCAGGAGGAATGTATCCCCAATTTCCTTTCTCATCCTGAGCAAAGATTATACCCTCTGCCGAAATTCCAGCACTCTGAAACAGATTGTCCGCATAAGTCCTGGCTCGTTCATACATCCCGTTCCATGTATTTTTTTCTGTGTCTGTGACAAAACGATGATCTGTATCTTGAGTTATCATAGACGCCGGATGGCTTTCCGGATGCACATACTGATTTGCATCATCTGCGATCCCGGCAAGCTTTGCTTTTTCAGTGTCTGTATAGTCGTTATGAGATAACCCCATACCCTCCTGTGCCATCACAAGCCCTAGATCACCCGGAGCAATATCCCCCTCCAGGACCGTACCGTTTATTCTGGGCTTATTTTCCAAAGCCTGGTAATCTGTGGTGCCCGGTTCTCCAGGTGGACCTACTACCAACCCCAGGTCTATTTCCGCCATATGCTCCTCCTTTCCTGCAGGCCAGACGGCTTCTGTCTTATTCTGGCCTGCCCCCTTCTCCCGGCAGTCTACAGCTTCTCTGTAAATCACCGAAACACTACTTTTGCCACACTGTCAGACAGTACCTTAATAACGCGGTAAGCATTTTCAGCTTCCCTTCCGCAGGCAATGGCCACGCCTCCCTCTCCGCAGGTGCAGTATCCATTGACTTTACAGGATCCATCCTGCCGCACCGCCAGGACACCCAGCATCCCTACAGGACTCCACTCCGGGCGGTCTGACCGCCTGACATAGGGCTCAGCCGGATTATAATCCGGATTGATTCTGGGACGGGTACCCATGTATAGAGGATTACCCTCCGCATCCAATACAGGGGTCTCTTTCAGTTCCACCAGTCTGCCCTCTTTATCTGCAACCACTTCCCGTTCTATCTTTGGGGCCCGCTCATACATGACACGTCCAAACTCATCCCGCAGAAACATCCCATTCCATGTATCACAGTCTCCGTTCCCAAGCACAAAGGGAGCACCGGATACAATGCCGAGTATGTATCCATCACCAGGTCCTGCAGTGCAGATCCTGTCACCTTCCAGGGTGACAAAAAGCCCTGTACGGTCCTCAAAATCCAGATTGCCGTCCTCCCACTCAAAATACTCCGCATAGTCAGCTGCCGCTGCGCCGGATATAGATCCGGAGGCACTGACCGTGCCATCAAAGTTTACCGTGAATGCATTGGATTTTCCGCGGCTTGTGCCATTCCCAACCACAAAAGCCGTGCCGGTGGTGTCGCCAGCAGATCCACCTCCCACCATATCTGCATTCTCATGTCCACAGGCATGTGAATTTTCGTTTGTTGCCACCGTTCTATTCCCCGTTGCACTGCTGGCCCACGCTGTAGCCTTAGTATAATTCCCATGTGTATGTGATGCCAGGCCGGATGCCTCTGTTCCAAGTCCATCTGCATGAGAATAATCGCTAATTGCTGTGCAGAAGCCTTCGGCATGTGATACGTCTCCAACTGCAACACCAAAACACTCCGCATGCGAATTATCACCTTGGGCTTGTCCAGCGCTTTCTGCATGTGAGTTTTCCCCAAACGCTCCTGCGCTATTTCCCCTCGCACTAGAACCCCTACCAGTTGCCTTTGCCCCAAGACCCAGTGCAGAACTGCAATATCCCGATGCTATACACCTCTCCCCAAAGCTAATACTGCCATAGCCAACACGTTCATTACTTGGGCTTGCTTGATCTATCCTATCAAGGCCATATATTCTTTTAAGAGCATAGTTTTTTCCAGCTCCTCCTTTAGTAAACTTACCATCTATAACTTGACAAATTGTACTTTCAGGATATAGATACATCTCTGTTTGGGAAACTGCCATGCCTATTAATAAATAAGCATAATCATCATCTGATAATTCTTGCACCATCGGATACTCCGGCCTAAGAAACTCATCATAGAAAGTTCCCTTAATATACACGGGCTTATATGCGGTCAATTCCCCTTCCACAAGGCTCCCTGGCACCTCCAGAACAACCTGCACCTCTCCGGTTCCTTCTCCTCCTGCCGCTATTTCCTGGGGAGCATACAAAATTGGACAGGTTGTATTTATAGCCGCACCTTGATGCAGATAGCTATATATCCGCGCATCCCCGTTGAAGCTTCCTCCTGCAATAATACTCCCCGCAGGAATGGCTTCATTCCCGCATTTCACAATCATGGTTCCTGATCCGCCGCTTCCGCCTCTCCCAAAGGGTACTACCTCATCCGTCCCCGGTGCGGTATAACCCCACCTGCCCTCCGCATCCTGACCAAAGGTAAGACCGCCCAGCCCCTCCACCGCATGTTTATCCTCATCGGTATAATCGTTGCTGGATAAGTCCTTGCCTTCTTCCGTATCCACTTTGCCTGCCAGGCCTGTGCGGAGTTCCGTGACGATTTCCGTTTTCAGTGAATCCACCGCCTCCTGGAAGTCTTCATAGGTGATATACATAACTGCCGGATTTATGACGGTCACTTCCGCCACTCCGGACACCGTCAGGGTCAGGCGGACCCTTCTCTTTACCGCAGCCTTCCCGGTGCTGGCTGTGATGTACTGGGCATCCTCCCCACAGTTGTCATACACATAGAGCTTTACCCCATCTTCCGTCTCCACCAGTATGCCAATTTCCCGAAAATAATAGCTCTCTTCCCTCTCCGGAATCTCTACCGTGACAGTGCACGCCGCATCCACAAGGGTGATTCCCAAGTCTGTAATCTCATACAACGGATGTACCAGGCCTTCCAGGGCCTGGAAATCCTCCGGAGGATTTCCGTCCCCCACCACAACGGATCTGATCTTCAGTTTCTTTGCCGTCTGGGCCTGATTCAACGCCTTCCTTCCGCTCTCTGTCAGTGTCAATCCTTTCCATCCCACGATTCATGCCTCCTTGTCCATTTCGTTTTTATTCGTTTCATTCTCCTTCATTTCCCATATGCCCTTTTCTCAAAATCCGAACATAGTAATGCAGAGTAAAAATTTATCCCCAATAAGCACCCCTTCGCTACTGCCTGTAAATCAAATGTCCCTCATCATTGATATAATACCTGTCCGCCTCCGGCACAACATCTGTATCCGCCATTAAGTGACCGTTCCTAATCCAGAATCCCGCCGCACCGGCGCCGGACGTCTCCATCCACAGATGACCGTTCCTTACCATAAAAGAGCTGAACGGTACACTGTCCCGCAGTCTCAGGATATCCATTTCCTCTGCTGTACCTCCTGCATAGATTCCTCCTCCCAATACAGCAAAGGTATCCTCCCGAAGCTCTAAAATCTCTGCCTCTTCAAAAGCTCCGCCCGCATACACCACCGCGGTTCCCTGAGGGATCTCATAAGTAACCCATGCTGCAATGTTGGCCGGAAGCATGATGCCCAGGATGTATTCCACTTCCCGGCCCACGGGCGCTTCACCCGTATCCACCTGCACCCACAGACTGTATCCTTCTTCAAAATTGTAGGAAACGGAAATCTTCCCCTCCTCACAAGGGATTCCCCTCAGGCGTTCCAGCAGCATCCTCCAGGTATAGGGTCGGACGTTATACCACCTGCCAAGCACAGCCATACGCCTGGATTCCAGATCCTCTCCTTTCACCGGAACAATCCCCAGGAGCTTCTCAAATCTGAAGATTCCATACTCATCCGCCGTCAGGATAAATTCATTTCTCAGAACGTAATCCGTCCCTTCCCAGACGAGCCTGAATTCCGGATCCTCCGCCTCCAGGGCTGTGTGTATCTCCCGATATTCCTGCAAAAACGGCGGCAGATAGGACACAAGCCTGGGCTCTCTCACCATGACACTGCACCTCCATATACAGGAATCTCATATGCACCCAGGACCAGATTTCCCTTGTTGCCGTTTATCCTGGTATCAGTCACATCCACCACACCCTCAAGCCCCAGAATACGGCTTTCCACCCGGGAGGAGCGCACCGTCAAAAAACCTTCCTGCGCCCACTGCATCCTTAGTTCCAGAAGATATGCCTCCACTGCAGCATCAATACTTTTCTGCAGACGCTCCCACCCATAGCCCGGTGCAAAGGTAATGCGGGTTTCCAATTCCACCGCGACTGCCGTCACTGCCCGCACCTTCACCACATGCCCTATGGGCGCCAGTCCGTACCCCTCACCGGCATTCTGTTCCGGGTCCAGGATCTCCTGAACATTCCGTACCAGGGTCTCAGAAGCAGCGCCGTATTCCGAATCCAGGATCACAGCCAAAACAGTACCTCCCACAGTCAGCTTTTTCTCCGCCGCTGCACGGTAAACACTGTCCAGCCAGTCTCTGGCTTCCCCCTCCACTGAGTCCCGGATTCCCTCATACCAACTTCTTACACCCTCCCCCGGCACCATGTCCGCCGGACGAATATCCCCGTTCCAGACCCTCTCCACTTTTGCTCCTCCCACTCCCGGAACAGCGTTGATCTTCTCCAGATAGTCCCGGACATTGCCGCCGAAAGCGCTTCCATTGAAACTATCCAGATACCTCCGGCGCAGGGCTTCCGTCTCCTCCTCATCCTCCCCTGGAATCAAAATCTCCGCCAGCTCTGCCGTCTGCAGACCGGGGATGTACTCCACCGGCACCAGGGTCCCTGAATACTGGTTTCCCACCCTCCCCGGCGTCTCGCACTGTACCATGTATTCCCCAGGCCCGATCCGCTCCAGCACCACATAGTTCAGCTCTCCGGCGTTAAACCGCTGCCCGGTGACGTCAGTCTCCGCCGGAGTAAATATCCCTTTCAGTACAGCCTTTGTGGCCTCCCAGGGGGATATCCCCCTCTCCCTGCACCGCAGAATCAGGAATTCCCTGGAGGCCGTATCGCCGTATGCCTCCCGGAGAATGGTATCCAGTTCCATGTATAGAATCTGGAGCTCCACAGCCGCCGGGGAATGCGTATCCCAGATCACTGATCCCTCCCGCTTGTCCATCCTGTCCGATACCCGGGCAAGCATCCGGTTAAGAATCACATCATATGTAATATTCTCATACATTAAAAATCCACCTCCCTTTCCGCCTGTATCTCCCCAAAAATGGTATGCACCGTAAAGGACACATGGACCCTGCCCTTGCCGGGGAAAGCAAATTCAAAGCCATCCACCTCCTGTATCCTGTCATCCATAAGCAGGGCCTCTGTGATCCTCCTTTTCAGCTCCGGGCATACATAGGTCAAAGGCTCCCCGAAAAGATCCAGGAGCTCTATCCCATAATTCCAGGAATACATCACATACTGGTAACGCTCTGTCATAAGTATCTTATAGACTGCCTGCCTTACCGCCTCCAGTCCGTCCACATACCCCCGGGCACACTTTTCATCCGGCTCCAGCCTGTATGTAAAACCTGGCTGTGCCTCAACCTTAAAATCCTTTTCCAGAAAAACACCTGTTGCCGGAATCATCCTCTACCCTCCCGTCCTGTCAAGGACCAGGAACTTCTGGCCCTCCTGCACTCTGACCAGAACCACCTGGTCGCCGGCCTTCAGCCTGTTGCACACCCTGATCTTTTTCCGCCCTGTGACTCTGTGGGTATGCCTGGCAGACTGGCTTCCCGTCCCGCCCCCCTGAGCGTCATGGCTGTGATCCTGTCCTTCCTCCCCGGTCTCCCAGTCCACTTCCACCTCTGTCTCATAGTCAGTCACATTTCGGGAGAGAACCAGCTGTCCCATTCCCAGGGTCATCTTCTGTTCTACCCTCACCTGCAGCGGAGAAGTGCCCAGCACCAGGCCAAAACACACATTCACAGGCTTTCCCGCCTCCACCGCATCCAGCGCCGCTCTTTTCACGGCTTCCACAAGCCTTCCCGCATCAGCCAGCAAACTCACCTCCTCTCAGAGTCAGATCCATCCGGCATCTGCCCTCCCTGTAGACTTGCCGACAGTTTTCCACCAGCATAAAATTGCAGAGTTTCATATCCCCCAAGTCCAGTTTTACCGCCAGCATGCTCCCGGCTCTGACCCGGCCATCCCCAAAAGCACCGTTGATCTTCAGTGAACGAGTCTTTTTATTATAAAGCTTCAAAAGGGCATCCGCCTTGGCTCTGCCGTTCTCCCCTTTCTGCAGGGTATCAAAATACTGCAGGATTCCCCATCTGTTTATGCTGCCTCCGTCCTGCGCCATATAGACTTCCCTGTACCCGGTATCCGCATTGTCAAAAGTCAGTTTTATCTTATTAAACGTATGATCATCAATGGAGGATGTATACTCAAAATTCTCCCCGGATTCCTGATCTATCACCAGGCAGGCCCCAGGCTTTCCCACATACATTGAAGAGAGATTTTTCAGGGAAAGCTTTCCGAAATCATCATATAAAACATACATCTCCCCAGTATTCTGCAAGGTCAGATCCAGTGCATTCTCCATCATTTCCAGCAGCGATGTGTTCTCCTCCACCCTGGAGGGGATCACATAACCAGTGTCCTCTATCTCCCCGGTGCGAAGGGAAAAGTCTGCCGCAGCCGCCCGGATAAACTGGGAAGCCGTCATATTTTCGTAGACCCTGGTGTCCTTGTTTTTCAGATACCGGATCTGGTCATAGGCGGTGACAGAGACTATATTCCCCCTGTCCCGGTTTCTGCTGAACACAAAACCGAAAAAGATTCCTTTCCCGTCCACCTTCAGCCTCACCGCGCTGCCCTCCGAAAAATCCAGCACCTCATCCTGCAGCACCTTAAAGGTCAGTTTCCCGGGCGCTCCCCTGCGCTGAGTGGTCCACTCAATCCCCTCTTCCACTGCAGGAAAATAAACTTTTGTCCCGGATTCATTTCCAATCATCAATTCTATTTCCATGCCGTTTCTCCTGCCTATTATTCAAAGAACCAATAACCTGAGATTTGGATTTTCGGGACAGGAAAAGCGCAGAATGCTTTATCCCGCCGGTATCACCAGCACCTGGCCCGGATAGATCCGGTTTGGATTGCTGCCCACCAAATCTCTGTTCGCCTCATGGATAAGGATGTATTTTGCACCGTTCCCATAGAACCTTTTGGCAATGGTCCAGAGGCAATCCCCTTTCACCACCCTGTAACTCTGGGCGGACGCCGGCACAGGAGCCCCTGCCGTCTCCCTCTGGGTCTGGATTCCTGTCCTGGATCCGGTAAAACTGATATCTGCTGTCTTTGTTCCATAGTCACGATACTGTTTCAGCCTGACCTTCACTTCCAGGTCAATCCCCTCCTCTGTATCCTCCACAATCTGGTATTCTTCCATGGAAACCTTCATATTGGTATCAAACAGCTTCCTTCCGTCCGTATGCCTGCGGCACACAATGAACTGAAAAGGTTTCCTTCCCGTTTTCAGCGCCTCAAACTGTCCCAGAAAATAATCCGCCCCCTGAAACCCGGACTTATAGACCGCCCATGGATACGGATTCTGGGGAATACGGCACTCAAATTCAATGTCCGTGAGCCCCGCTGCCGCCAGGATATTGACCTCCCCCTGATTCATCAGCACCACCGTCTCATTGGTATTGTTTATTTTGACCTGCAGCTTCCCCGGCGGCACCGGAAGAAGGCACCTGCCTAAGTAGAAATCATATCCGCCCGTCATTACATATGCACCCCCTCCGCCGCATATCCGGCCGCTTCATCCACCGCCTTCTCCAGGCAGGCCACTATGCCATCCAGGTCCATCTCCGAAGAGATATTGTTATTGTTGGTCTGCTCTATCTTAATCTCAGCGGTGGTATATCTGTTTATGGCCTCCTGTTCCGCAATGTCGCGGAGATATTTCAAATCTTCCTGGGTGATCTCCAGCGCATTGGAGATAGCGCCGGTATCCTCTGCAATATCTTCAAGGGTATCAAAACTTTCAGGACCGGTAAAAACCGTCCGGCTGTCATCCGGATTTTCAGGGGGCAAAACATCCGGATATATATCATCTCCCGGATTCAGGACTTTGGTGTCAAACAAGGAAGCAGGGTCAAAACTTCCTATGATTTCATCAATCCCTTCGCCAAAAGTATAGCCCGCATTCCACGCGGCTCCGTATTCAAACCGTCCTATCTTAAAATCATCGGCGTCCATTTTTTCCATGACGATCTCGCCCTGGCCAAAGGTATCAATCACCCACCCGGACAGAGAATCCCGCCACCCGGAAACTGCTCCTGCAAGATTGGAGCCAAAAAGTGTGTCAACCGCACTGGCAAGCGTCTCTAACAGGCCAAGAACCGCATCGACCAGGTCAAAGAACAACCGGGCGACAGCCTCCACCGGATCATGGAACACATTGCCGAAAAAGTTGGCAAAAGCCGCAATAAAGTTCCAGAGCACCACAAAAATATCTATAATAAAGTTGAACAGCGTTACGAAAAGATTTCCCAAAAAAGCTGCCGCCACCATAAAGATTCCACAGATAATACCTGTTGCGGAGACGGATGTTCCCGCAAAGTGATTCACCGCCGCAACTGCCCCATAGAACACCGCAATCAGGGCAATGACCAGCATAATAATCCACACAATGGGGCAGGCATACATGGACGCATTGAGTCCGTTCTGGGCCGCTATCGCTGCCGCCGTCACTTTGGTCAGACCCCCTGTGGCTGCCGCATGCGCCATCTGTGCCGCTGCCATGGCCAGGTGGATTCCTTTGCTCACCACACTGACAGCATTCGCTGCCAGCTGCCAGCCATAATAAACTGCCAGAGCTCCCGCCACGCCGTAAATAACAGGTGACAGCCAGGACCAGTTTTCTGCCATAAACTGCATACCCTCCATCAGCAGATCAAGAATATCCAATGCGATCCCTGCGACGGCAGACAGTGCTGCCAAAGCAATATTTACGGCTTCCTGAAAAGCCGTACTGTTCCCAATCTCCGTGATACGCTGCAAGACAGGCTGAAAGGCCATCAATGCAGTATTTTGGAAGGAAGACCAAATCTGTGAAAATGTTTTCGGCATGTTTTCAAGTTTCGCATTAGTCTCATCCGCCGCCGTAAACATGGCCGCCTTTACCATCTGAGCAGTGACCATGCCCTCTTCTGCCAGTTCTTTCAGCCTCTCCCTGGGCACTTCCAGGTAATCGGCAATGGTCTGAATGATATTGGGAGCCTGTTCCAGAACGCTGTTGTACTCTTCCCCACTGAACACTCCCGAATCCATGACCCTGGCAAACACTTCCAAAGCCGCATCAAACCCGGACTCTCCCGTCCCGGCCAGGACAAGCTGCTTGTTAATCTGCTCCACAAAAGCCACAATCTCTTCTGTGCTGCCAAAAGCATCCCCTGCCGTAAACCCCAGTTTGGACACTGCGTCTGCCGCGGTCTGATATGACATCCTCGCCTGCTCCGCAGAGCTGTAGATCATATTTTGCAGCTCCTGCGTTGTCTGCCGACCGTCGTTCACCATTTCCAGACGGGCGGAAGTGAGAACCGCTTTATCCGCTAAATCCATGACTTTGGAAAGGGTCTCCAGCTGCAGATACTCCTTGGCCACTCCCTCCAGGGCCTCCTTCAGCCGCTCTGCCCCGCTTTTCCCATTCTGAATTTCTTGATTCAGACACCCCTGTGCATCCGCATTGTCACGGATATACCGTTCCGTGTTTCCAACAATCTGCGACAACCGCTGATAAGCCTCATTTGCCGCCTGAATGTTCAGATCCTCCACAGCCTGATTCATCTGTCCCTGTGCCTGTACTGCCTGACTCAGCTGTTCTCTGAGCTGTTCCAGCCTGGCATTCTCCTCGTCGGTTCCCATGTTCAGAGGATTGTTTTCAATGGCCTTCATATGCTCCCGGACAGCAGCCAGACGGCTCTGCATTCCGTTTATATCGGCTGTCATATCCGACGGAAAAATGCTCAGCTGTGCGGCCCTGTCCGCAATCTGTGTCTGGGTCTGGCTCAGGGTGTCCAACATGGCATTTGCACTGGCAGTCTCCCTCCTGAAACGCTCCATTCCCCTGGCGTCGAAAACCTCCGGTCCAGTATAGCTCTGCCACCTGGCCGGGGGCGGATCGGCATCCTGGCCCCTGTCTCCGGAAGCTGTCCTTCTGTTCAGGATCTCCTCCAGCGCAGCCGCCGAGGCGGCCGCCCTGTCAATCTCTGCTCTGGCGCTCTCCAGGGAACTGGTGTCAATATTCGCATTCATGGCCTCCTGCATGCCCTCTATGGCATGGATCGTCTGGCTCACAGATGTCATAATATTGTTCAAAACCCCCGTAATATAATCGTTCAGTTCTATGTTTACCTGTATGGTTGCCATGGGCACCACCTCCTCCCTGCCAGGCTTTCTCCCGGCATCTTTACCGGACTTTTCTCCGTGCCTCTTCCGCCCTTTTCCTGTCGGCCTGAATCTTTATCAATACCGCCGCTGCAACCACGGCTTTCTCCTCCTCTCCCAGCTCCAGAAACTCATGGGGCCATTTGTGGAATTTATGGAGGCAGTAGTAAGCCATATTTGCTTCCCAGTCGCCCCCGTTGATCAGTTTTTTGCTTCTTCCACCTTGTCGCTGAATGACACATTGAACCCCTGGAATTTCTGTACCCAGGCGGCAAGATCATTGTACTCCCCAGGGTCATCCACCATAGCCATCAGCAGCTCCTCCGGGGTATTCACACCATATGAATCCTGCAGCTGCGCGTCGTACAGATCAGGAACCACCACTGATTTTACCAGCATCCGCTGGATGTACATGGAAGACCGCACCCGGGGCCGGAACATTCCGGGCCTGCCCGTCACCGGCACCTCCACCGTGCAGTCCTCCCTGATCTCCTCGATCTCCTTGGAGGTAATGTGCCTGAACTCCCACAGTACAGGACTGCCGTCCTCCTCCAGAAGGGACCTTGTAGGGGCATACTGCTCATTCTTTTTTTCAACCTTGTTGGACTTCATAAATCTGCTTAACTTAGACATTTTTGTTCTCCTTCTATCTTAAATTTACCCTTAAATTTACCCGCGCCGGATTCTGACTTCCGGCGCGGTATATCTGTCAATACTCTCCAGGAACATTAAACTTCTCAGGCATGTCCCAGCTCTCAAAAGTACCGGAAAGCTCCTCGTCCAAAAGTTCTTCTCCCGCCTTAAACTTTGCCAGGATAAAGCCGTCGCACAGGCAGTTTCTGTGGATAATGGTCTGCCGTCCCGCTCCGCTTGTGGGATCCTCATTGCTCACCTGAATCTCAAAGTACTGCATCATTCCGGTCTTCTGATACTTATCCCCCATCTCCCGGAAAACAGACTGATTGTAATGGGCCGTGCCCTTCCAGGTTCCCTTACCTCCGGCCGCTTTATGTCCCATGCCAATCCTTCCCAGAATGGGCACATCCTTCACCGTTACATCCCATCTGCTCTCAAAGTCGGTCATGTTCATAAAATTATAGCGCCGTCCTTCAATGGTGATAAAGCACTCCGCCAGGCCGCCGTATACAGCGTCCTGAGCATTCATGACTACATTATTCATGGTATGTCCTGCCTCCTCTCTACGCCACTGACACCGACATATACAGCCGGCACATAGCATTCACTACGGTGATACAGTCCGATACCACCACTGATTTCTTTGTGCTTCCCTGCTCCACCACTATGTCAGAATCTGAAAAATTCTCAATGGCCTGGATCTGTTCCAGACGACGGTGGTGGGCCACAATGTCTGACCAGAGGGACACACGCCCCGCTGCATTGTTGGGCACTGCTCCCAGATACTTTGTGTTGAACAGCACCGCAATATCATTCCCAATCTGATCTATCACGCGGACTGTCTGGTTGCTTTTAAAGACCTCCCCCTGGGTGTCGGAGAATGTGGTCATGGTGTTGATGTCGTCCAGCACGCGGATGTCCCCTCCTGCCAGGTGGAAGATAAACTCCCCTGCCTCCAGGGCTTCTTTCAGCTGGCTCTGGGTATAGGCAGTGTCCACAGAAAATGCCCCGTCGTACTTCCTGTTCTGGCAGCTCTTGTTCACGGCGCATCCGGCGGATGCTCCCGTCACCCAGTACACAAGGCCTGTCCCATTCCAGCCTTCGTCCCAGGTCTTATTCTTCACGCTGATAATCCCGCAGTGATCGGCTTCTGCATAGTCCTGCAGGACCAGCTGAAACTTTATCCCCATCTCATCACGGAGTCTTCGGCAGAAAGCGGCATACAATGCCTTGACATCGCTGTCAGCTGCCGGCACTCCCATTGTATGAAAGGAATAAGTCTCGATCCTGTCCAGATATTTCTGGTGATCCGTGCCAGTCACTTCCCCATTCTCCCCGCCGGATAAGGGGAGCCCCGCCGACGCTGCCAGAACAGCCTCCACCTTCCACTTCACATATTTGTTCGCCACAAGGTCTGCTGCCCGTGCCGCCCTCTGCTCGTCAACCACCTCCATACCCAGGAGGGTTCTGACAATAAACATACCTTCTCTGTCCTCGTCGGCCTGCACCAGGATCTGCAGGTCGTTCCCACGGACACCGGGATACAACGCCTCCGCCAGATCATTTTCCGCCCTGCTGCCGTTACCGTTCAACCTGTAGGCATACAGGGTCCTGGCATTCAGGAACAGATCCCTGAGCCCTTTCATCTTTTCATGAGCCGCCCCATAGCCGAATATCTCCATACTCTTTTTCTGGAAATCTCCGCCGGTCACTTCAAAAACCTCCCCGGGAATCCCCCAGTCAAGCTCCAGGGGTATGGCTGCAATGCCCCTGTGGGACAGCGCACCATTGGCCGACGATGCCGAGACAAAATTGATATATGTCCCCGGCAGCTCCTTGTTCTGGACCACAAAAGTCCCTCCACCTAAACTCATCTTTATACCACCTTTCTTTTCAAATACGCTCTGTTGAGGCCCTCCGCCCTGCCAGATTCCGACGCCACCCGTTCACGTGGCCTTATCTTTCTGCTGTCCAGGCAGGCTTCCTCCCTTTATTTCCATTTGGGATATCAGCTCTTCCATGGGCATTTCCTGTTTTTTCCGGGAGAGAATACAGTCATAATTGACAAAAAAGTTAAGCCTTCCCTCCTCCATACTGTACCTCATCCTGGTTCCTCTCTGCTGCCGGCCGCCCTCCCAAGTGATCCATTCCAGACAGGAAAACATTCTCTCCGCCGTCTCATGGCATTCTCTGTTGGGCTCCATTTCCGATTCCGGAAAATACCGGATCAGAAACTGATTTATCCTGGCGCATCCCCCACCCTGAGCCAGTCCCAATCCAGACTCCAGAACCTGAATGAAGAAACAGGGGCCCACCCGCCCCTCACCGGCGCCCTCACTATGTATCTGGCACAGATCCCCAAACTCACTGCGCAGAGCAGCACCGATCGCTCCTATCATAGTATTGATCATCTCCTGTTCTCCTTTAAAAACTGTTTTTCCTCCCGACCTGATGCCATATTATCACATTGAAAACGGACATTGCGGACACCGCGGACAAACTTCAATTTTCTTCAAAAAATCTTTTCAGCTCCTTTCTCACACTGTCCGCAGTGGCATTTCTCCCCATCCTCACCGCCACCTCCTCCCAGGACAGAGCCTCAAGATACCTGTACTTTACAATCCGCTGCATCCTGGCAGAGAGAGTCATCATCCATTCTTCCACCTGCCACTTAATCTGTTCTGCCCCTGCTTTCCTCTGTTCCAAAAGCTTTTCCTCATGCCTGAGCCTGCTGTCCTCCTCCCCTGCAGAAGTGTTTCCCTGAATTTTAAAAATGACAGCATTCCTTTTTTGATTCAACTTCCGAATATCCTTCTCAGTATCCTTGATCAGCTCGCAGGCATCCACATAATCCTGCAATATTGTTTTTTCCAACTCTATTCCCTCCTGTACACTTCTGAGACATTTTCCAGTTCTTTTTCCTTGAGTTTTTCCTTTTGTATTTTCTGCATATGCTTTCGCAGTTCTTCCCGGTATACAATCTGAGACACACGATGTACAATCTGCTTCGCTTCCTCAGGCGGGCTGATACAGTCGTCATGGACTGTGATATGGCATGGACCATTCCAGTAGTCTGCCGTCACCCCCATAGAATCACCTCCCGGTTCATTCTATGTGTGCCTGTTTGTACCATTTTCCTGTCCCAGCCCCGATCTCTCCTCTGTTTCCTTCCCCTTGATGTGAAAAGAGTTTTAGAAAATAATCTACCATTTAATTGACAGTTCATAGAGAATGTTCTATAATCAGCTTGTCAAGGCATAGCGAATATTTTCTAAACACTTGGGAGATATTTTAGAATTTCTTCTATTTCTGGTTATTGTATAGAATATATTCTAATTTGTCAACCCTAAAATCGAATATTTTCTATTTTTATACGGAAGGATGGCATATGGAAATAATTGAACGAATCAGCGATATCTGTAAAAAGAACGGAACCACCGTCGCCAATCTGGAAAAAGAACTGGGCTACAGCAATGGTTCTCTGGCAAAAGCAAAAAATATCCCCTCCGGCAGAATACTTGAAATATCAAAATATTTTCATGTCTCAATGGAATACCTGATGACCGGAGAGGAATCTCTGACGCCAAAAGACAGCAGGGACATAAGAAAGGATCTGGATTCCATCATGGATAAGCTCCAGTCCGGCAGCGAAGGCCCTGCAAGCTATGACGGGGAAGAACTCTCCCCGGAGGCAATGGAGCTTTTCAGGGACGAGCTGGAAATTGCTCTGAAAAGACTGAAGATTATGAACAAAGAGAAGTACACTCCAAAAAAGTACAAAAAGCAGGTGAAATAATTGGAGAATCAGATCAAAGAGATTGTGAATAAGTATATTCATAAATACAATACCAGGAATCCCTTTAAGCTGGCAGACATTCTGGGCATTGAAGTTCAGATGGGCACCCCGGGATGCGCGGGATGTTATATGTTCCTGAAAAATCACAGATATATCTTTCTCGACCAGAATCTGACAGAAATGGAATTATTGCAGGTAATGGCTCACGAACTGGGCCATGCCATACTGCACAGAAAACAGAACTGTTATTTTATCAGAAATAAAACTCTGCTGCTGAATTCAAAGACAGAGACAGAGGCCAACTTGTTTGCAGCGGAACTGCTTATATGCGGCGATATTATATTAGAGCATCCAGAATACACTACTTCTCAGTTGTCCCGGCTGCTGGGCTACGAAGAACGTCTCATCGAACTGTGGATGCAGAACCAACAATTACCCGGTCATACTCCTGAAACCTTCTGAATATGCTGTACTGCCCAGCCAAATGTGAGACATTCAGCCCACAAGAAGGAGGTTCCCATGCAGACCATCCACCCTGTCCCCGCCAAATACTGCGCTTACCTGCGCAAGAGCCGGGCGGACCGTGACGCGGAGCTCCGCGGAGAGGAGGAAACACTGAAGCGGCATCGGCGGCTTCTGGAAGAATTTGCAGCCGCAAACCATATGACCATCTCGAAATTTTATAATGAGGTGGTCTCCGGAGAGACCATCGACTCCCGCCCCATGGTCCGGCAGCTTCTCACCGACGTGGAAGCCGGGCGATGGGAAGGTGTGCTTGTGGTCGAAGTGGAACGCCTGGCCAGGGGCAACACCAGGGACCAGGGCATTGTGGCCGACGCCTTTAAGTATTCCCAAACCAAGATCATCACTCCGTCCAAAACCTACGATCCGGAAAACGAATTTGACGAAGAATACTTTGAATTCGGCCTGTTTATGAGCCGCCGGGAATTCAAGACCATCAACCGCAGGCTGCAGCGGGGCCGCCTGGCCTCTGTGGAAGAGGGAAAATTTGTGGGGAGCACCCCGCCCTACGGCTACAGAAAAGTAAAGCTCCCCCATGACAAAGGCTATACCCTGGAGATCGTTCCGGAGCAGGCCCAGGTGGTCCGGCGGATTTTCCAGTGGTACTGCAGCGGAGAGCCCCAGCCGGACGGATCCCTCAGACTCTATGGGACAGACGCCATTGCCGCCAGGCTGGACGCGCTGGGAATCCAGCCTGTCAGCTCCAGATCCTGGTCCAAAGCCACCATCCGGGACATGCTGCAGAATGAGACATACACAGGCATCATCGTCTGGGGACGGGAAAAAGAAATCAAAGTCCCCGAAAACGGAAAGGTTGCCCGAATCCGGAAACGCTCCACAGACTACAAACGTGTCCAGGGGCTCCATCCGGCCATCATTGACCCCGCCCTGTTTGCCTGCGCCCGGAAACGTCTGCAGGAAATGCGCCGGCGCACCGCCCCCGCCTCTTCCGGACTCCAGAACCCTTTGTCCGGGATCCTCCGCTGCGGGAAATGCGGCCGCCTGATGACACGCCTGGCCCCCGGCACCAGGAATCCCTATTCCACCCTGAAATGTCCCGGCAGATCCTGTGACAATATATCCAGCCCCCTTTTCCTGATTGAGAACCAGGTTCTGGCCTTTCTCCAGGAATGGCTGGGCAGCTACAGCCTGGAACGCTCCTTCTCCCCTGACACGCCCCTGACGGGAGAGCTTCAGGAAAAAGAGCTGACGCTGAAAAAAGTAAACACTGACATTACCGCACACTGGAACCAGCGTGAAAAAGCCTGCAGCCTGCTGGAACAGGGCGTCTACACAGTGGAACTCTTCCAACAGCGCCTGAAAACTCTGGAGCACAGGATCTCTCTGCTTGAGACAAACCGGAAGGAACTGCTCTCAGACATAGAACAGCTCCGCCGGTTACAGAAGGAACAGGACAATTACCTGCCCAGGATCAGGCACCTTCTGGAAACCTACCACACCAACACTCCCGCTGTCAACAACGATATTCTAAAGGAACTCATCGACCGGATTCTCTACGAAAAATCCCAGCCCAACCGACGGGGACAGCTGAACAGATGCAATTTCTCCCTGGACATCTACCCCAGACTTCCGAAATGACAGGCTTCAAAAACACGGCCCACACGAACATACAGGAAACACCCACAGCCTGCGTGTGCTGATGTATAGCCCCACTCATAAGTCATCAGCAGCACCTGGTCCGCCGCCTCCCCCAGGGCCCGGTAGTCCTTTCCCTCATACAGAAGCCCTTTCTGGTCCCTGCTGGTCTTGGGCGCCAGAGCCACGGAAAGCCGCCCGCCGGCGGCACGCACAGCCTCCGCCGTCCTCCGCACAAAAGCCGTAAAAGCATCCCTGTCCTCCGGCAGGATATATTCAAAGTCAATGTCCACGCCCCTATATCCCTTCTCTTCCATCGCCTCCAGCAGCTCCCCTGTCAGCCGCTCCGTGTACTCCTCACTGTTCACCACCGAATGAATCAGCTGATTGTTAAAATTTCCGTCGGGCCCAAAGGGAGTCAGCGTCAGCACCGGCACGGTTCCAAAACGCTCCGCCTCCCGTATCATCCACCCGTCCTCCCCGTAGGAAGGCGGCAGCAGCTCCCCCTGCGCTGTAAACCCATAGGAGAAGACCAGCAGCCGGGACAGAAAAGGCAGCGTCTGTTCCAGCACCCATCTGCTGATAAAAGGATAGGCATAGCCCCCCACAGACACGCTTCTGGAAGGATTTCTCTCCCCTCCCTGAATCAAAAGCGCCTGCCCAAGGGCAAGCGCATAAGGATATACAAGCTGATTGTCATAGACCACCTGTCCCGGATCCACCCCAAAAGCCGCCCCAATGCTGTCCACACTGTCCCCGGGCTCCACCACATAGATCTCCATAAATCATCCTCCGGCATTATAAATTATCAGAAAACAATGTCACTGCACCACAATCATCTATATTCTCTTGCCAGGGGGAATAGAATTTGATAAAATGTCCTTATTCTACCAAAGGAGGCGGACAGATGAAATTTTTGATCGTAGTAGACATGCAGAACGACTTTATCACCGGCAGCCTGGGGACCGCGGAGGCCAGAGCCATCCTGCCCGGTGTAACAGAGAAAGTGCGGAATTTCGACGGTAAGATTATTTTCACCAAAGACACCCACCATTCCGATTATCTCCAGACCCAGGAGGGCCGAAATCTGCCTGTGGAACACTGCATTATGGGCCAGGAGGGCTGGATGCTGGAAGAGAGCCTGGAGGATTTTGCCCGGGAAAAGGAGTGCGCCGTCCATCTGAAACCCACCTTTGGCTCCCTGGAGCTCGCCCGGAGTCTGGAGGAGTGGAACCGGACGGATCCCATCGAGGAAATCCAGCTCTGCGGCCTGTGCACGGATATCTGCGTTATCTCCAATGCCCTGCTTCTGAAAGCTTTCCTGCCGGAAGTCCCCATCAGTGTGGACGCCGACTGCTGTGCCGGCGTCACGCCCCAGAGCCACGCAAACGCCCTGGAGGCCATGAAACTGTGCCAGATTACCATCCGCTCCTCCCTGTAGCCGCCGTTATGGGGACCTTTCCGCCGAAAAAAGCAGAAGAAGCCCCTGTCCCCTGAAAATCACAAAACTGAGGGTATGAAAATGAAAACGCAGTTTGACGAAAGAAACCTTTCCATGGTCATGGACATGTATGAACTCACCATGTCCAACGGCTATTTTAACCAGAATTCCGAAGAGACCCTGGTGGCCTTTGACGTATTTTACAGAAAAAATCCCGACAACGCAGGCTTTTCCATCTTTGCAGGCCTGGAGCAGACTGTGGAATACATCCAGAACCTGCACTTTGCCCCTGACGATGTGGAGTACCTGCGCTCCAGGAACCTGTTTACGGAGGACTTTCTGGACTACCTGCTCCATTTCCGGTTCCGGGGAGACATGTACGCCATGCCCGAGGGGACCATTATGTATCCCAACGAACCCATTATCACCGTGGTGGCCCCTCTGGTGGACGCACAGCTCATAGAGACCGCTCTTCTGCTGCAGGTAAACCATCAGTCCCTTATCGCCACCAAGACCAACCGGATTGTCCGGGCCGCAGGGGGCAGGCCCGTGTCCGACTTCGGGGCCAGGCGCGCCCACAATGTGGATGCCGCCGTCTACGGGGCCAGGGCCGCATACATAGGAGGCGCTTCCGGAACCGCCACCGTTCTGGCGGGAAAAATGTTCGGCATTCCCATCTCCGGAACCATGGCGCACAGCTGGGTAATGTCCTTTGAAAACGAGTACCAGGCCTTCCGGGCCTACGCGGAGAGCTACCCCGACTCCACTGTTCTTCTGGTGGACACCTATGACGTGCTCAAAAGCGGCGTGCCCAACGCCATCCGCACTGCCAGAGAAGTGCTGGCTCCCCTGGGCAAAAGGTTAAAAGGCATCCGGCTGGACTCCGGGGATCTGGCCTACCTGTCAAAGGAAGCGCGGAAAATGCTGGACGAAGCCGGCCTGGAAGACTGTATTATCGTGGCTTCCAACAGCCTGGACGAGTACACGATCCTGTCCCTCCACCAGCAGGAAGCCCTGATCGACAGCTACGGCGTGGGAGAAAAGCTCATCACTTCCTCCACCACACCTGTGTTCGGCGCGGTGTACAAACTGGCGGCCATCAAAAAGGGGGAGGACTTCCTGCCCAAGATCAAGATTTCCGAGACGGTGGAAAAAATCACCAACCCCGGGCTGAAAGAGATCTACAGGGTCTATGACCGGGAGGGAAAAGCCGTGGCGGACTATCTCACCATCAAGGGGGAAACAATTGATTCCTCCCGTCCGGTGCGCTATGTGGATCCGGTAAAATACTGGAAGGACCGGAACTTTGTGGACTGCACTTTCAAGCCCCTGCAGCGGCAGATTTTTAAGGACGGGGAACTGGTATACCAGCTGCCCTCCCTGGAGGAGATCAAAGAATATGTCAGACACCAGCTGGACCATGAGATCTGGGAAGAGGAACAGAGATTTGAGAACGCCCATCCCCACTATCTGGACATGAGCCCTGCCATGTTTGAACTGAAAATGAGCCTTCTCCACGACGAAAGCCAGGGAGGCTGACTCCCTGTTTCCCTGCTCAGATCACCTTCCTGCAAATCTCCTCCAGGCAGCAGGACTCACAGTGAGGTTTTGTGCGGGCAGTGCAGACCGCCCTGCCATGGTTTACCAGGCGGTGGCAGAAATCATTGCCCTCCTTTGCAGGAATGATCTTCCACAGCTCTTTCTCCACCTTGGCGGGCTCCTTGATGTCGTCCACCAGTCCCATCCTGTTCACCAGGCGGATGCAGTGGGTGTCGGTGACAATGGCAGGCTTTCCGAACACATCCCCCATAATCAGGTTGGCGCTCTTCCTCCCAACTCCCGGCAGGGCCAGAAGTTTGTCAAAATCCCCCGGCACATTCCCGCCATACACATCCCTGATCATTTTCATGCAGGCGCTGATGTCCCTGGCCTTGCTGTTTCCAAGTCCGCAGGGCCGGACAATCTTCTCAATCTCCTCCACCGGAGCATCCGCCAGGGCATTCACATCGGGAAATTTCTCATAGAGTTTCTCCACCACCACATTCACTCTGGCATCCGTACACTGGGCCGCCAGGCGCACACTCACCAGCAGCTTCCATGCCTGGTCATAGTCAAGGCTGCAGTCCGCATCCGGATATTCTTTCTTCAGTCTCTCAATTACCTCTAACGCAAGTTGTTTTTTGGTCATATTTTCTCCCTTTTATTTTTCCCGTCCCGCATAAATATCTCCATCAGTGCCAACCATATTTCTGAGAAAGGAAGGTATGCTATGAATCTTGAAAAAGTCGTGTGCAATTGTATGAATGTCACCAGCGGTCGCATTAAAGAAGCCGTGGACTCCGGGGCCAGCACTTTAGAAGAAGTGCAGGAGGCCACCGGGGCCGGCACAGTCTGCGGCGCCTGCCTGGAGGATGTGCAGCGTCTGGTGGACTACTTTGTGGAGCAGCGGGATACGCCGTAACCGCGGCAGCGCCACAGTTTTAAGGGAACTCAGGCAGGAAAATCTGTCGGAATTCAGTTCAGACAGCCCCTGCCTGCAAGTCTCTCCTTTAACATGCTGTTGCGCCCGGTGACGGTGACATTCTGCACTGCATAGGCCAGCGCTTTTTTTGTCCCCACCATCACCAGAATCTTTTTTGCCCTGGTGATGCCGGTGTAGACCAGGTTCCTCTGAAGCATGACATAATGGCTCATAAGTATGGGCATCACCACAATCTGATACTCGGATCCCTGGGCCTTGTGAATGGTGGCCGCGTAGGCGTGAACCAGTTCATCCAGTTCCGTCTGGTCATATTCCACCAGCCTGCCCTCGAAGTCCACTTTCAGGGTCCTCTCCCCTGGGTTCACCGTCTCTATTCTGCCGATATCCCCGTTAAATACTTCCTTGTCATAATTGTTTTTCACCTGCATGACCCTGTCGCCCTGGCGGTATACAAAGCCGCTGCGCCTGAGTCCCTCCCCGGCAGGGTTCAGGGCCTCCTGCAGGGCCAGATTCAGGCTGGTGGCCCCTGCCGCTCCCCTCTGCATGGGGGTCAGCACCTGTATCACAGAGGAAGACACCCCATATCGTGCGGGGAGCTTTCTTTTTACCAGATCCACAATCTCCGCCACCGCCTGCTCAGGTTCCTCCCGGGACAGAAAGAAAAAGTCCGTATCCCTGCCATTGGAGATATCCGGCAGCTGCCCGGCGTTGATCCTGTGGGCGTTCATGATAATGCGGCTCTCCAGGGCCTGGCGGAAAATCCTTGTAAGGCGCACCACCGGAAAAGCCCCTGACTCTATCACATCCCGGAGCACATTTCCCGCACCCACAGAGGGCAGCTGGTCCGTATCCCCCACCAGCACCAGGCGCATGCTGTCGGGAACCGCCTTCAGCAGGGCGTTCATCAGCACAATGTCTATCATGGAGCACTCGTCCACAATCAGCACATCCCCTTTTAAAGGGTTTTCCCCATTTTTCTGATATCCTTCCGGGGGCTTGCACTCCAAAAGTCTGTGGATGGTCCTGGCCTCAAGGCCTGTGGCCTCGCTCATGCGCCTGGCCGCCCTTCCCGTGGGCGCCGCCAGAAGCACCTCCAGGCCATATGCCCGGTATGCGGCAATGATCCCCTGGGTGGTGGTGGTTTTGCCCGTGCCCGGCCCCCCTGTGAGGATCATCACCTTCGCCAGAGCCGCCTTCCGGATGGCGTCCGCCTGCACCTGGTCATAGGTCATATGCACCGCCTGCTCTATCCTCCCCACGTCCACGGAAAGCTTGTCATTGCCGCTTTTTCTCCTGGCCTCCAAAAGCCTGATCCACAGCCTGTCCCCTGCAGGTTCCGACGCCAGACGCCTCAGTCTGCCCGCCACGCCGATCTCCGCATAATAAAACGGAGGTAGATACACCGCGTCCTCCTCCCGGACTTGATCCTCCCGGATCAGATCCTTGTCCTTCAGCATCTGATCCAGAGTCATCACAATACTGGGCTCCTCCGCCTCCAGAAGCGCCGCCGCCCGCTGGGTGAGCTGCTCCCTGGTAGCATACACATGGCCCTGATCCGCCAGCTCACTCAGCGTATACATAACGCCGCTGCGGAGCCTCACATAGGACTCCTTCCCAAAACCCAGCTTTTCCCCAATGCAGTCCGCCGTCCGGAAGCCTATGCCCCAGATATCATCCGCGAGCTGAAAAGGGTTCTCCCGCATTCTGGCAATGCTCTCGTTCCCGTACTGCCCGTAGATCCTGGCGGCAAAGGCTGTGCTGACCCCATGCTCCTGCAGAAAGACCATCACGTTCTTCACTTCTTTCTGCCGCGCCCAGCTCTCCGCAATCATCCGCACCCGCCTGGGCCCTATGCCCGGTATCTCCTTCAGGGCCTGTACATTCTCCTCTATGACCTCAAAAGTATCCGTGCCGTATTTCTGGACAATCAGCTTGGCAAACTTGGGCCCCACCCCCTTGATCAGCCCGCTGCCAAGATATTTTTCCATGCCGTACACCGTGGCGGGAAGAGTCTCCTCCCACTTCTGGGCCGCAAACTGCCTCCCATATCTGGAATCCACCTTCCAGTCCCCCTCCACAGACAGCACCGAGCCCACATTTGCATCCAGAAGGTTTCCCACCACAGCAACCAGATCGTCGTATCCCTTCACACGCACTTTCAGGACAGAATATCCATTCTCCGGATTCTGGTATGTAATCCTCTCCACCACACAGCGTATTGTCGTCATCCCTGTTTCTCCCCCGGCTCCCGAACTTCCTTGCTTCCAGGGCCTTTCCCTTATTATATCACGCTTCCGGCTGCTCCGTAACCCTGGGCAGTCCGGATTTTTATGGAAATTAGGGATACCATTTCCCCCGAAAATAAGGTAAGATAAGTCTGTTCCGATACACTTTTATCACAATACGGAGGTACACATATATGGCAGGTTCCACTTTCGGCACAATTTTTCGGATCACCACCTGGGGAGAGTCCCACGGCAAAGCCCTGGGCGTCGTCATTGACGGCTGTCCGGCGGGCCTTCCCCTGGAGGAAGCCCATATCCAGAGCTATCTGGACAGAAGAAAGCCCGGGCGCACCGGCATCTCCACCCAGCGCCGGGAGGAGGATGCCGTGGAGATCCTCTCCGGAACCTTTGAGGGGCGCACCACCGGAACTCCCCTGATGCTCATGGTGCGCAACACCTCCCAGATTTCCGGTGATTACAGCGAAATTGCACCCACCTACCGGCCCGGACATGCAGACTACACCTTTGACCAAAAATACGGTTTCCGGGACTACCGGGGCGGGGGCCGTTCCTCCGGCAGGGAGACTCTGGGACGGGTGGCCGCAGGAGCCGTGGCCTGCCGCATCCTCTCCCGTCTCGGTGTCAGGGTCTGGGCCTACACCCGCTCCATCGGCCCTGTGGAAGCGGACCTGACCCATTTTGACAGGGATGCCGTCCTCTCCACCCCCACCGCCATGCCGGACAGGGACGCCAGTGAAAGGGCTGTGGCCTACCTGGAACAGGTAAAAAAAGAGTGCGACTCCGCAGGAGGCTCCATGGAATGCCTGGTGGAAGGCCTTCCTGCGGGCATGGGTGATCCTGTCTTTGAGAAGCTGGACGCAAACCTGGCTAAAGCAGTCATGTCCATCGGTGCGGTGAAAGCCGTGGAGATAGGGGACGGCGCCGGCGTGTCCTGCCGCCTGGGCAGCAGCAACAACGATCCCTTCCGCATGGAAGGTTCCCGCGTGGTTAAATCTTCCAACCACGCCGGAGGCATTCTGGGAGGCATCAGCGACGGGGACAGGGTGATTGTCCGGGCCCATGTGAAGCCCACCCCCTCCATCTTCCGCCCCCAGCAGACCGTCAGCCGCCAGGGCCAGAACATGGAACTGTGCATCAAGGGCCGTCACGACCCTGTCATTGTGCCCAGGGCCGTGGTGGTCATGGAGTGCATGTGCGCCCTCACAGTGCTTGACGCCATGATGATCAATATGTCCGCCAGAATGGACTCCCTGGAAGAATTTTACCGAAAAGACAGGCCCGAAAACCCGGCCTCCCTTTGAAAACCCAGATACCTCAGAGGCGTCAAAAGACTCCGGCCGCCATTGACCGGAGTCTTTTCTTCCAGAAACGCTTCCGCCTCCGCCCCAAAGCCTTACGGCACCAGGGCATTGCCTTTTTACAGCTTGTGAAATGCAATGCAGTTGGGCACATCCACCCGGATGGGCGGTCCGTTCATAATCATGGTACCATTCTCCACATTCACATGGAAAAAGGTCATATCATTGGTTTCATGATTCAGGGACACCAGGAATTTATTGTTGGGGAACAGGCTGGCGTCCTTGGGATACTCCCCGCTGACAGGCAGACAGAATACCTGGGAGAGCATCCCCGTCTCCTCGTCCACCTCAAACAGAACCGCCGAGTTATCCCCTGCGTTGGTGCTGAGAAGATATTTGTGATCCTCCGAAAAGCTCAGGGCGCTGGTGGCGTTGTAGCTTCCCCGGTCCCCTTTACAGGTCTCCACCGTCTGGATCTTCTCAAACACAGGCTGCCTGTTGTGCTCCACATAGGAATACACATCAATAAAGCATTTTGTTTCATGCACAATGTAGATAAACCTTCCGTCCCTGGAGATCTTCACATGCCTGGGGGAGGACTCCAGTTCGCTGCGGATAATGTCCGCCAGTATCACCTTGCCGGTGATAACGTCAAACCGATAGACATTCACATGGTCCATGCCCTGATCTGCCACCAGAAGGTATTTATTGTCATGGGTCATTCTGGCACAGTTGATATGGGGCCTGAAATTCCGCTCCGCCACACTCCCCAGCCCCTTATGGAAGATTTCATCCGTGATTTCGCCGATGGAGCCATCCTCCGCCAGGCGCAGCACCGTCAGCTTGCCGTCGTGGTAGCCTGCCACAAAAAGGTATCCGTCCGTATAGTCCGTGGAGACATAGCAGCCCCTCATGCCGTTGATGGAGGCAAAATTGATGAAATCCAGACTGCCGTCCGGAGCGATGGCATAGGACTCCACGCCAAAGTCCGTGATGGAATACAGATATTGTCCACTATGTGAGATGGTCACATAAGAGGAATTGGTAATCTCCACCTTGTCCTTCTCCACAAAGCGGCCCTTTTCCATGTCCACATCGTATACCTTTATCCCATGCTTGTCCCCATGGGTATAAGTGGAGACATAGGCCACATACTTTTCGTTCTTCTCATTATCCATTGTGCACATCTTCCTTTCCACGTGATCAGCCGCACAGCCAGGCGCCAAAGCTGACTGCCCGCAGCTTTTGAAAGAATTATAACATAACCGCCCTGTTTTTGAAATACTTTGGGCAAAAATTCCGTGAAAAACAGCGGTCCCCAGCCACAGTCCCCTTTCCGAAAACTGCAGCCGCCCGAGACCGCCGTCTGCCCCCACCGTACTATGGGTGAGACTCAGAAGCAAAGATCAATGTCAGTCGCCTGACTCACAGCCGCACCTGTCATCCCTGTGAGGGAAGCCAGGATACTCCTGCCAGGGGGGAGGGATCATGCCGGGACTGTCGCATCTTTCCTTTTCATGCCGGGGACCGCCGCAGTCGCCGCCCTCCCGGCGGGGTTCCCTGCACCCGCACTCTTCCTTCTCCCTGCGCTCTTCCCTTCGGCAGTCTTCTCTTCTACAGTCCTCTCTTCTGCCCTCTTCTCTCCTGCAGCCGTTTCCCCTGTCATGTTTTCCGTCCCTATAGGGCCTCACATCTTCACAGCACCCACCCCGGCCGCAGCCACATCCGGCGCCGCAGCCGGTACCGCATCCACAGCAGCTCAGCAACAGAAGCAAAATGATACAATTCATAGCCTTCTCCATATGATATGTTTACGGTATCATATGCTTCCGCCCATGAAAGAGTACCTTGCCAGAGATTTTTATGCCCCGGCAAAGGTGTTGTCCGTCTCCTCTTTTGGAAGGCTAACCGTGTCCCTTTCCTTTTCCAACTCCTCCGGGCCGCAGACACTGCCGGCCTCTTCTTCCTGCGCTTCCTCCTGCTTTGGCGCGCTTATGTACACCGCCAGACTCCGGGGAGGAATCTTTCCCACCGCCTCCCCGGCGCCATCCTCCCCGGCATCCCTGCTCCCCTGGGATTCCGTGGAAAAAACTCTGACCCACCCAAATCCCCTGGGAAGCCTGGGCAGGGCCAGCTCATGACTCTCCCAGTGCATGTTTATGGCAAGATAGAGGAACGTGTCCCCCTCCGGCCCCCAGTCCCTGGCATACTTCCCACAGAGCATAATACCCACATGCCTGTAGTTGCCCTCTGTCTGAGGCTGCCAGGCATACCTGCCATGGTAGGACAAATCCGGGTAGCCGCAGGCGATATAGTCCATCTGCCGCAGCTCCTGGGAAGGCCTTAAAATGGGATGAGCCCGCCGGAATTCCACCAGCATCTTCCAGAACTGCAGCAGCTGGGCATTTTTCTTCTTCCCGTTCCAGTCCAGCCATGTTACGGCATTGTCCTGGCCATAGGGATTATTGTTTCCCTTCTGGGAATTGCCGAATTCATCCCCCATAAAGATCAGGGGGGTGGACTGGGAGAGCATCAGAAAGCACAGGGCATTCTTCATCTGCTTCACCCGCAGACGTCTTACCTTCTGGCTGCGGGCAGGCCCCTCCTCCCCACAGTTCCAGCTGCAATTATAGTCGCTTCCGTCCCTGTTGTCCTCTCCGTTGGCTTCATTGTGTTTATAGTCATAGGATACCAGATCCGCCAGCGTAAATCCGAAATAGTTGCTGAGATAATGGATACACCCCGCCTTCTCCGGAATATGCCGCATATGGTAGAGCACCCCTCCCAGCATGCCCCCGTCCCCCTTCAGGAACCTGCGCATATCATAGTACCATGCGTCGTTGTACTCTGCCAGATGAGGACAGCGGGGCTGTTCGTTTCTTCCATACACCCGGCCGGTGTCAAAAGTATAATACCAAAGCTTGGTATCCGCCAGCACATCGTCCGACGCCAGCAGATCCACCGGCAGATTTTCCCCCATCAGGTGAAATCCGTCCACATGGTATTCCAGCACCCAGAAGTGCAGGATCTCCAGAATCTCTGTCTGGCTCACGCCCGTAAAGAAAAACTGCATGACCACTTCCATGCCATTTTCATGGAATGCCTTCACCATATCCTTGAACTCTCCGGAAGGGTCCTCCGAAGCCGCATAGGCCCCCTTGGGCATATAGTAATACCCCTTCTTGTACCCCCAGTAGTTCAGCCCTTCCCCGCCCTGCCTGCCGGGCTCCCCCGGACAGACCACAAAGGGAAGCTTTCCTCTGCGCTCCTCTTTCAGAGGAACTTCCATAAATTCATAGGCGGGCTGCAGCTCCACGGTGGTAACACCGATTTCCTTCAGATAGGGCAGCTTTTCCACAATTCCCAGAAAAGTTCCTCTGTGCTTCACACCGGAGGAGGCATGCCTGGTAAACCCCCGCACATGCATACAGTATCCCACCATCTGGCTGTAAGGTATCCTGGGACAGCAGTCCCGTCCCCAGTCATAGTCTTCCGCCAGAAAGCCGGCTTTTAAATCCTCCACACGCCTTTCCTTCCCATAGGCAACTTTCCGGGGAAACACCCTTGCCCGCCAGTCTGCCACCGGCCTGTCCTCCTGGTAAAAAAGGTAGCTCACCGCCTTCGGGTCAATATCCTCCACCACCCTGCAGTAGACATTTCCTATTCTGTCTTCCTGGGTAAAGGGTATCTTACGCAGCATTGTCCCGGCCGCCCTGTCATACAGCAGGACTCCGCAGGAGGCAGTCCTGGACACAAAGGAAAAACGCACTCCGCTGCCCTCCCTGTGAGCTCCCAAGGGATGTGGCTTTTTCTGCAAGTATTTTTCTGTCATCGTTTCCCCTCCGTTCCGGCAGCCTGCCCCTTTGACCAGGACCCCCGCCGCTCCCGGGATCCGGTCCCAAATACAAAGCCGGCCGCTCTTTAAGGAAGTGTTCCGAAACAATTGTGAGGCAGTACACAAATTGTTTCCGCACATTTCCTGAGTAAATTGTCACAAAACCATTATAATAGATATGCGACAAAATCACAAGTTTTTTTAATTCTATTGCACACAGTTCTAAAAACAGGTATAATGAACAAAAATAAAGAGTACAGGAGGTCTCTCATGGAAAATAATAACGATTACAACGATGAGGAAATGACAGTGGAACTGGAATTGGATGACGGAACCCTTGTGAATTGTGCTGTCATCACCATACTGACTGTGGAGTCAAAGGATTATATTGCACTCCTGCCCTTAAAAGACGGTCAGAGTACCCAGGCCGCTCTGGAGAGCGAGGAAAGTGAAGTTTGGTTCTACCGCTACAGCGAAAATCCGGAGGACCCCGACGAGGAACCCCAGATGGATTACATTGAGGATGACGACGAATATGAAAAAGTGGCCGACGCCTTCGATGAATACCTGGACACCTGCGAGTTTGAAGAACTGGCGGACGACTGAGGCTGGAAGGACCAAAGAGGGCCCAGAAACCTGGATGGAAGCCTGGGGCGTTCCTCTGTGCCGGTAAGGCAGAGGAGCTCCAGGTTTTTCTTTGCCCTTGTCATGGCCACATAGAATATCCTGCGCTCCTCCTCCAGAGTATCACCGCCGGGCATCTTCCCATGGGGAAATACCCCCTCATTGCAGTCGGGGATCCAGACTCTGTCAAACTCCAGTCCCTTGGAGCCGTGAACGGTGAGAAGCTGCAGAATTTCCCCCTCTCCTTGAGCCGCCCTTCCAGAAGTTACTTTCCGGACTTCTTCCCCCGCCTCCATGGCTCTGGCATACTCTCTCTGAAATGCCAGCCACTCTTTCAGGCTTCCATACTTTCCCCCATCCTCCATAAGCCAATCCAGCAGCTCCCGCCACTCCTGCCATTTCTCAGGGTTCCGGCCGCAAGCCTCCTTCAGATACTCCTCATACCCCACAGCCTTTAAAATATACTGTATGGCCGGCCGCAGGGGCAGCTGTCTCACACAGTCAAGCTGTCTTTCCAGACGCCGGAGTTCCTTTGCCGCATGTTCCTTCTGCCTGGGAGGAAGTTCCGCCCTCTCATAGTATGCCATCATCCGCCCCAGGTCCACGGCTCCCTCTCCCACCGACTCCCTGCTCAGGTAACGGGAGGGCCGGTTCAGAATCCGCAGCATCTGTTCCCGCCCGGCGGTGCCCTGGGCGGCCTGCAGGTAAGCCCTCACATCCGCCGCCACAAAATGCTCATAGATGCTCACCGCCCGCTCCCGCATCCGATAGGGAATCCCCGCCGCCTTCAGCCTGGCGGCAAATCCCTGCATGGCGGCGTTGGTGCGAAAGAGCACGGCCCGGCTTTCCCCGCTGTCACCGGGCGCCGACAGCTGCTCTGCCAGAAAGGCCTGCTCCTCCTCCCTCTCCGGAAATCTCCTGACCACCACCGGTTCCGGCCCCTTCCCCTCAGGCGCCGCCGCCCGCAGATTCTTGGGAAAGCGATCCCTGTTCTCCCCGATCACCGCCAGGGATCCCCCCACTATGCCGGGCACACTTCTGTAATTCACATCCAGCAGAATCTGCCTGGCCCGAAATTCCTCCTGGAAACGCCGCATACACCCGGGCTCCGAGCCCCGGAAGCCGTAGATGGACTGATCGTCATCCCCCACGGCGAAGAGATTCCAGGGCCTGGCCGCCAGAAGTTTCACCACCTCATACTGCACCGGGTTAATGTCCTGGAACTCATCCATAAGAATATGCCGGAAGCGCTTCTGCCAGTACTCCCTCACAGCCCCATTCTCCTGCAGCAGCCTTCTGCAGTTGTAGAGCATATCGTCAAAATCAATCCGCCCCGTCTGTTTCACCGCCCTGTCATAGGCGCCAAAGACAGCTTCAAAATGAACCTGCCACCTGGGGGGCATCCTGGCCCCTGCTTCCTCCAGACGACAGGTATTCTTATAATAGCTTATGGCAGACAGAACCGCCCCAGCCTCCTCGTCCAGGCACCCGCGGCCTCCCTGCTCCCCCTCCAGAGCTCTTAATATGGGGAAAATCAATTTTTTCTTATCCGAAAGTTTCAGAAGATTTCCTGAGGAAAGGGCCTTTGACTCCCTTAAAATATGATAAAAGACTGAATGAAACGTCCCGAAATTGACTGAACCGGCAGGTCCCGCCCCCTGCATCCGCCAAAAACGCTCCTGCATGGACAGGGCGGCTTCCTTTGTAAATGTGATTACCAGAATTGTCTCCGGCCCCACGCCCTGTTCCAGAAGATACAAGATACGCCTTGTGATAGTAAAGGTCTTACCGCTGCCGGGCCCTGCCAGAACCAGGCAGGGGCCTTCTCCATGGGTTATGGCCTCCATCTGTGCCTTATTTGCTCCTATGCTCCCACACTCCTCTCTCCGGCTTCTTTTTGTGCGCTCTGCCTGAATTTATCCATGCCCGGCGCCCAGAGTAAGAATCTCATAACAGCCAGGCGCCGCAGAATTCCGGAAAGCATCCGGAAAACAGATTCTGCGGCGCCGTCCTTTTTACGCGCCCTGTTCCTGCAGCAGACGGATGCCGGCGCGGATTCTCTCCAGGGACTCCGCCTTCCCCAGCACCTCCATTATCTCCGTGGCCCCTGCGGGAGTGGTCTGCCTGCCTGACACCGCCGTGCGGATGGGCCACATCACATAGCCCACCTTGCAGCCCTTTTTCTCCACATACTCCGTCAGCACGCCGTACAGACTGTCGTTGCTGTACTCCTCCTGAGCCTCTAAAAGGGGAAGCACTTCCTGCAGCACCTCCAGAGAAGAGGCTGCGCTCGTCTTCATCTTTTTGTGGGTGTACATGGACACATCATACTGGGGCAGAACGGCAAAAAAATCCACCATCCCGGGAATGTCCGGGAAGACTTCAATGCGGGATTTCACCATGGCTCCCACCTTCTTCAACCTGTCCTCCTCCATGCCGCCCAGGGCTTTCTCCAGAAAAGGCTTTGCCATCCCGTAAAACCTGTCAAACTCCATGGCCTTGATGTACTCACTGTTCATCCAGCGCAGTTTCACAATGTCAAACACTGTGGGAGATTTACTGATCCTGCGATAGTCAAACTCTTTCACCAGTTCCTCCAGGGTGAAAATCTCCCTGTTGTCCTCAGGGCTCCACCCCAGGAGAGCGATAAAGTTCACCACCGCCTCCGGCAGAAAACCCTCCTCCATCAGGTCCTCAAAGGAAGTGCTCCTGCCTCTCTTGGCGAGCTTTTTATGATTCTCATCCGTCACCAGGGGCAGGTGCACATACTTGGGAGGCTCCCATCCGAAAGCCTCATAGAGGCGGGTATACTTGGGGGAGGAGGAAAGGTACTCATTTCCCCTGACCACATGGGTAATGTTCATGGTATGGTCGTCCACCACATTGGCAAAATTGTAGGTGGGAAATCCGTCCGATTTAATCAGTATCATATCGTCCATCTGGGCATTTTCCACCGTAATATCCCCGTAGAGCTCATCGTGGAAGGTGGTGGTTCCCTCCGAAGGATTGTTCTGTCTTACCACAAAAGGCTTCCCCGCCGCCAGATTCGCCTCCACCTCTTCCCTGGAAAGGGAGAGACAGTGCTTGTCATAGACGGTGATCTCCTTCCCCTCCACCACTTCCGTCTTCAGGGAGGAAAGCCTCTCCTTGTCACAGAAGCAGTAATAGGCCTCCCCTTTCTCAATCAGCTCCCTGGCATACTTCATGTAAATACCCGTCTTAATTCTCTCGCTCTGCACATAGGGGCCGTAACCCCCGTCCTTGTCAGGACCCTCGTCGTGCTCCAGTCCTGCAGCCTCCAGGGTGCGGTAAATGATCTCCGTAGCCCCCTCCACACAGCGTTCCTGATCCGTATCCTCAATGCGGAGCATAAAATCCCCGCCCTCGTGCTTTGCAATCAAATACTCATACAGGGCGGAACGCAGGTTCCCCACATGCATCCTCCCAGTGGGACTGGGGGCATATCTTGTCCTGATCTTCATTGCGCTTTCCTTTCCATAAACCAACTATTTTTACTCCTTATTTTAGTACCATTTGTAAAAAACTGCAAGCTATAATTTTTGTCCCTCACCCCTCTAACCATAACAATGTAACCGTTCAAACAGGGCACTGAACTGTTGCGACAGTTCCTGTCTGAGCGCTTGCGAAACACCCGGGCGCATGTTATGATATAAAGATACGAAGCAGGAGGGATGTACAATGAGAAAAACCAAGGCTGGGATGAAAATCCGTAATCTGATGCTGGCAGGCATAATCTGCTGTACCCTGCCGCAGACAGGATGCAGCATAGAGAAAATTACCGGGGAAAGTCCCCTGGACAGCGTTCCTGGCGATTCCCGGGAAGAAGATGACAGGGGCCAGAACCAGGGTGTCCTAAATCCCTCCCCTCTGGATCAGACAGCCTCCGATTCCCCGGACAATCCCCAGGGACGAGCGCTGTCAGCGCCGGAACTGGAACAGTGGACGGAATTTGTAAACAGGAAAGAGAACAACGGCTTCCTTCTGTGCCAGTATAAGGAGCCCCAGGAGCTGGATCCCAATGAAGTGCTGTACAATGGCGCGGGAATAGAGACGCCTCCCGGGCCGGAGGAGAGAGAAGCCTATGAGGCCCAAGGCCATGCCATAGAGACCGATGTTTTTCTGCTCACCGCAGAGAACATAGACAACTTTCTGGAGCGAAAAGCAGGGATACAGCTGCATGAGCTGAAGAAAGAGCTGGACTGGATCTACCTGGAATCATGGGATTCCTATATGACCCAGCACGGGGACACCAATTTCTGCTATTTTGCCTGCACAGAAGGCTGGCAGAATGGGGAAAACATTGAGCTCCGCTGTAAGGCCCAGTTTACGGGCCCCCAGGACTGCACCGTGACACTCCGAAAGACAGGAGAAGAATACCAGTTTGTCTCCAACCTTTTTGCTCCAGAGGACTCTCTCCCGGGCAGAATCGAGGATCAGTGCTTCCCTGTGACACTGAACGGTTTCGGAGAGACAGAATTTGTCTCCTGCAGACCTGACACAGAGAATTCACCCCTGCAGGATGTGACTTTTGAGCTGTGGAAAGAGGGATCCAAAACCTATACTTTTCCCGGCGTCACAGAGAACAACCTGAGAATGGTGGACTCCTTCGGAGGCATAGAAGCAGTCTCCTTTAAGGACTATGACTTTGATGGTTACACCGATGTGATTATCATCTGCACCTATGAAAAACTCTCCGGAGAACAGGCAGGAGGACAGTACCGGGAGGCAAGAATCTACAAGGGCGGTGAGAAGGAGTTTACCTATATGGATCAGTTGAGTTTTTCCGTCAATGTGACTCAGAACAATCAGAGTATCTCGCAGATTTTGAAACAGCTCCAGACAAAAGAAGTGAATTTCACAGAGACTCCCTGAGAATATATCCAGCAGCTGTCCGCCCACAGCTGCTGCGGACTCCCTTGGAAAGGTATCCTGAAATATAATAAAAAACAGGCAAAACACACAACACATGGTGTCCGTTCCCGGTAAATCCATGCCCTGTGCCGTTTTCACCTGAATACAGCCGCCTGGTTATCCTATCCTTCCAGCCATTTTCTAAAAGGATCTACCTCCCCGGCCTGTTTCAGGATATCCTTCCTGTTCGCCCTCAGGAAACTTTCCAATTTCTCCGTCTCCTCCTTGGTAAATCCTTTTGATCTTTCTATCCTGCCATCCGGCAGAATGCCTTCCGCAGAATCCTCTCCCCGTGAGAAGAAAACCCTCACAATTTTCCTGTCATCCTTTTTCAGAAAGCCCGATACCAGCATTTTAACATCATTCATGGAATACTACCTGCTCCACTCCTCTTCTATGTCCACACAGTCTACGGCTTCTGATAATAGACCACGTTCTTCCTCACAAAGCCAATCTCTCTGAAATTCATAATCTGCTCCGAACTTCCCGACAGGAAAAGCCCTCCGCTTGTGAGAGATTTATAAAACTTCCGGTATGCGATATCTTTTGCTTCTTCTGTAAAATAGATCAGTACATTACGGCACAGGATCAGGTGGCAGTCCCTGAGATACTCATCCTTCAGCAGATTATGCTCCCGAAACTCCACACATGCCTTTACTTCATTTGCAATCCTGTAGTCCTCTCCCTGCCGTCTGAAAAAACGCCTCTGCAGGTCTGGGGGCACTGAGGCAATACTTCTCTCCGGGTATATGCCCTCCTTTGCCTTGGCCAGCACCTGCCGATCCATATCCGTGGCATAAATCTTAATCTCAGCCAGTGACAGATGCCTGGACAGAGCCATCACAAGGGAATAAGGCTCATCCCCGGTGGAACAGGCGGCGCTCCATATCTTCAGCCTCCTGCCGAACCTGCCGATCAGTTCCGGGATCGCCTGTTCCTCCATCACCTTCCACTGTTTGGAGTCCCTGTAGAACTCCGATACATTGATGGTGATGTAATTCATAAATTCCTCATAGAGCCCTTTGTCTTTGCTCAGTCCAAGCACATACTGTTCGTAGCCTGCCATTTTGCGCCTCTGCATCAAACCGTCAATGCGGCGCTTCATCTGGTTCTCCTTGTAGCTGTTCAGGTCCACCCCTGTCAGCTTCAGAATCTCCCGCTTAAAATATTCATAATCATAAAACATTGGCAGTTACCATCCTGTCATCTCCGGCCGCCCGGGCAACATGCCATTTACTGGGAATCATCCTCTCCCTGGGCCGAAATCATGGCGTCTATATCCACGGGAACTTCATCCCTGTCCGCGGACTCCTGAGAAGCAGCATAAGAACCCACCGCCTTGATGCTCAGGGAAATCTTCCTGTCCGCCTCGTTGAAATCCACAATCTTCGCTGTCACTTCCTGGCCGATGCTCAGCACATCGGAGGGTTTCTCCACATGCTCCTTGGAAATCTGAGACACATGCAGCAGGGCGTCCACGCCGGGCTCCAGCTCGATAAAGGCGCCGAAATCTGTCATCCTGGCCACTTTTCCTGTCACCACATGGCCTGCGGCATACTTCAGAGAGGCATCCTTCCAGGGATTCTGGTCGTCAAACTTTAAGGAGAGGGCTATCTTGCTGCCGTTGATCTCCTTGATCAGTACATTCAGCTTATCCCCAACCTTGAAGACCTTTCTGGGATGCTCCACACGGCCCCAGGACATCTCGGAGATATGAAGCAGACCGTCTGCTCCGCCCAGATCCACGAATGCGCCGAAGTCCGTCACATTCTTCACAATGCCTTCCACCACGTCGCCTACGTGTATCCTCTCGAAAAGCTCCCTCTGCATCTCCAGCTTCTGAGCCACAATCAGCTGCTTGCGGTCGCCGATGTATCTTCTCCTCTTGGGATTGTACTCGCTGATGACAAATTCAATCTCCTGTCCCGCATACTTGGACAGATCCTTCTCATAGGCATCGGACACAAGGCTTGCGGGAATAAATACCCTCACTTCGTCCACAATCACACTGAGGCCGCCTTCCAGTACCTGCGTAACCGTAGCCTTCAGCACTTCCCTGTTGTTGTAAGCCTCCTCGATCCTCTTGTTTCCTCTGTCCGCAGCAAGACGCTTGTAAGTCAGCGCCACCTGCCCCTCGCCGTCGTTGGCCTTCATGACCTTAACTTCCATGGTATCGCCGGGCTTCACCACAGAAGTGAGATCTACGCTGGAATCATTCGTATACTCACTCTTGGTCAAAATGCCATCAGACTTGCACCCGATGTTCAATACAATCTCATCTGCCTTGACATCGATGACTGTACCTTCGACTACCTCTCCTGAATGTATTGTCTTGAATGAATTTGGATCTTCCAGCATTTGTTCAAAAGTTAACTCTGACATAATTTTGAACCTCCTCGATTAATTTATTTGGGGTGGAAGCCCCTGCGGTAATACCCACCAGTCGAACAGCTTTAGGCAATTCTAAATGCAAGTCATCCAGTGTCTGTATATAATACGTGGCTGCACACTCCTCGCGGCAGATCTCGTACAGTTTCCTGGTATTAGAACTGTGCTTCCCTCCTATCACGATCATCACGTCAGCTTCCGCTGCAAGCGACCTCGCGGACCGTTGGCGCTCCTCTGTCGCGCTGCAAATAGTATCCGCGACATTAACATTGTAACCTTTTTCTTCCAAAATTTCAACCATCTTATGAAATTTATTGTTGTTAAATGTCGTTTGAGAAACCACATACAGCTCTTTTGCCTCCGGCGGCTGGAATTTCTCCACTTCCTCCGGGTCTCCCAGCACGGTGACTGCGCCGCGGCACCTGCTTTTGATGCCCTCCACCTCCGGGTGTCCGGCATTTCCTATGATAATAATATGCTTTCCCTTTCCGCTCTCCTGTTCCACCAGACGATGGATCCGCCCCACGAACGGACAGGTGGCATCTATGCACTCCAGATTTTTCTCCTTCAGAAGAGTATAGATCTCCTCCGGGACGCCGTGGGCGCGGATCACCACCCTGGCGGCTTCTCCGTCCCCGCCCTCCGGCAGCGCCATAAGCTCCTCCGGGCTGGAGAGCACACCCACTCCCTGGGCGGCCAGCTCCTGCACCACCGCCTCGTTGTGCACAATGGGACCGTATGTATATATATTCTTCCCGTTTTTTATCTGTTCATACACCATATCCACCGCGCGCTTAACGCCGAAGCAGAAGCCCGCGCAGTCTGCCAGTTTTACTTTCAATTTTTTACCCTTCCGGACGGCTCTCCCTGCAAAGTTCCAGAATCCTCTCCACCACCTGCTCCACCGCAAGATCGGAAGTGTCCAGATAAACCGCGTCCTCAGCCTGTTTTAACGGGGATTCCTCCCGGTGCATGTCCCGATAGTCCCGTTCCTCAATATCGGCCTGTATCTTTGCCAGGTCACAGGGCTCTCCCCGGGCGGCCAGCTCATCATACCTGCGCCGGGCCCGGACGGCGCTGGAGGCGGTGAGATAGATTTTCAGCTGTGCGCCTGGCAGCACGCAGGTGCCGATATCCCTGCCGTCCATAATGCAGTCGCTTCCGGCTGCCAGTCTCTGCTGCAGTTCCACAAGCTGCTGCCTCACCCTGGGGATGGGGCTCACCACAGAGGCGGCGCTGCCCACCTCCTCCGTGCGCAGAAAAGGATTTACATTTTCACCGTTCAGAAACACCACCTGCACGCCCTCTTCATAGCGTATGGTAATGTCCGCCAGGGGGCACCTGGCTGCCACCGCCTCTGCGTCCTCCAGATCCACCTGCTCCCGCAGCATGAACAGGGCCATGGCACGGTACATGGCCCCCGTGTCCACATAGATCAGATTCATCTTCTCCGCCACCGCTCTGGCAATGGTGCTCTTGCCCGCTCCTGCGGGACCGTCAACCGCCACATTAAAGGCCATCTCTCCTCCTTTCACCGGGCGCTCCGCCCGGCCTCAGACACTGCATCCCGCCAGATGCCCTGTTGACCAGGCAATCTGCAGGTTAAATCCCCCTGTGAGGGCGTCCAGATCCAGTACCTCCCCGGCAAAATACAGCCCCTTCACTTTCCTGGACTCCATGGTGGAGGGATTCACCTCCCTGGTGTCAACGCCCCCCTGGGTTATAACTGCCTCCCCATAGCCCCCAAGCCCCTTCACCGTCAGAGGGAGCTTCTTGATCAGGCCCCCAAAGGCCCGCCTCTCCTCCCGGGTGACTTCATGCACCTTTTTCTCCGGGGAAATCCCCGAGAGCGCCGCCATCACCGGAACCAGCTTTGCCGGAAAAAGTCCTCCCAGGGCATTCTGGAACTGCCTGTTGCGGTTCTCCTCAAAGTCCCGCAGCAGACGCCTGTCCAACTGCTCTGGGTCCAGGGCCGGTTTCAGATCCACATAGAGCAGCGCCGCTCCCTTCCCCTCCCTGTAATAACTGCTGGCGGAGAGAACCAGGGGACCGCTGACGCCGGAGTGGGTGAAAAGCATCTCCCCAAATCCCCGGTATACCTCCCGTCCTCCGCACACAAGCCCCAGGGAAACATTCTTCAGAGAAAGCCCCGCCAGTTTCCCGCACCAGGTCTCCCTGATCCCAAAGGGCACAAGAGAAGGGCGGCAGGCCGTGATCCGGTGCCCCGCCGCCCCGGCAAAGCGGTATCCGTCCCCGGTGGAGCCGGTAGTGGGATAGGAAAGACCTCCTGTGCAGACAATACAGCTCTCCGCCCCCAGCACCCGGCCATCGGACAGCCGCACTCCCCTGCACAGGGAGTCCTCAAACACCAGGGAGGACACTTCCGTATTCAGCAAAATCTCCACCCCCAGCCTGTCCAGTTCCTTTCGGAAGGCCTTGATTACATCCGAAGCGTGATCAGACACGGGAAAAACCCTCCCGCCCCGCTCCGTCTTCAGCCTGCACCCTGCCCCCTCCAGAAACGCCATCAGATCCCGGTTGTCCCATCCGTAAAAAGCGCTGTAGAGAAATTTGCTGTTGGAACGGACATTCTCAAAAAATTCTTCCCCGTCCCCTGCATTGGTCACATTACACCGGCCCTTTCCTGTGATGTACAGCTTCTTCCCCAGCTTCTCATTTTTTTCCACCAGGCATACCTTTCGGCCCCTGGCGGCGGCCGAGGCCGCTGCCATCATGCCTGCGGCGCCGCCGCCCACAACGATCACTTTTCCCAACAGCCCGACTCCTTCCCACAGCTTCCCAGGCCCGGAAAAGGGCGGGCACCAGTCAAATGAATGGATGCCCGCCCTCTCTGCCTTGGATCCTATCCTCCTGCTTTATACCGGATACGCGCCGTTCTTGGTATCCGCCTGTGTCATGTCCACCTTCTCCTGCTGGGCCTGACGATACTTGAAGAAGTCCGTTGCCACCTGGGGGAAGAGAGCGTAGCTGAGCACGTCCTCATCCTGCTGCTTCCACTGGCTCATCTCGGACTCCAGCTTGCCCATCTCGTTCTCCAGCATGTCCGCATAACGGCAGGTGATCCTCTCCTCGCCGGGAATGACCTTGTCAATGATCTCCTGGTTCATGGGCTTCACCGTCTGGCCATACTCGCCACGCAGCACTGCCTTTGTCTCTTTGGTAGCCATCTTGTACCGCTCACCCATAAGCACGTTGAACACAGCCTGTGTACCCACGATCTGGGAGGAAGGCGTAACCAGAGGCGGCTCGCCCAGATCCTTGCGGACCTCGGGGATCTCTTTCAGCACGTCGTAGTACCTGTCCTCGGCGTTTTGCTCCTTCAGCTGGCTCACCATGTTGGAGAGCATGCCGCCGGGCACCTGGTAGAGCAGGGTCTTGATATCCACGCCCATAACCTTGGGATTCAGCAGACCGCTCTTCAGGCACTCATCCCTGTAAGGACGGAAGTAATCTGCGATCTCCGCCAGAAGATTCTGGTCAAAGCCCGTGTCATAGGGTGTTCCCCTGAAGGTCTCCACCATAACCTCGGTGGCAGGCTGGCTTGTTCCCAGGGCAAAAGGACTCATGGCCGTGTCAATCACGTCCACTCCGGCCTCGACAGCCTTCAGGTAAGTCATGCTGGCCACACCGGAGGTGTAGTGGGTGTGGAGCTGGATGGGAAGTTTGGTGCTGCTCTTCATGGCCTTGATGAGCTCGGAAGCCTTGTAAGGCACCAGCAGACCTGCCATGTCCTTGATACAGATGGAGTCCGCACCCATCTCCTCGATTCTCTTAGCCGTCTCAGTCCAGTACTCCAGCGTATAGGCGTCACCCAGGGTGTAGGACAATGCCACCTGCGCATGGCCCCTGCCTTCCTGCTTCTTCATCCTGTTGGTGGCATTTACAGCCTCCTGCAGATTGCGCAGGTCGTTGAGACAGTCAAAGATACGGATAATGTCAATTCCGTTGGCGATGGACTTCTGGACAAAAGCGTCCACCACGTCGTCCGCATAGGGCCTGTAGCCCAGAATATTCTGACCGCGGAAAAGCATCTGGAGCTTGGTATTCTTAAAACCGTCCCTGAGCTTGCGAAGCCTCTCCCAGGGATCTTCCTTCAGGAAACGAAGGGAAGCGTCAAAAGTGGCGCCGCCCCAGCACTCCACGGAGTGGTATCCCACTTTATCCATCTTCTCCACAATGGGAAGCATAAAATCCGTGGGCATTCTGGTGGCGATCAGGGACTGATGCGCGTCACGCAGAATGGTTTCCGTAATTTTAATCGGTGTTTTTGCTTGTTCTGACATTTACGAATTTCCTCCATATATTATGATATTACCGGTTTCCAGGCCGGAAAGACCTGGAAACCCATGGCCCATACAGCTCTATCCTTCTCCAGGGCGAGGAAATCTGCTCTCCCCTCCCCCTGAAGACTGTGTCCGTCGCAGATATTTTAGAAGCAACCGTTCAGACAGGCCGCTGATCTGTTACATTTAGAACACACCGAAAATGGCCATGAAGGTACCCGCAGCCACCGCCGTACCGATAACGCCCGCCACATTGGGACCCATGGCATGCATCAGCAGGAAGTTGGTGGGATCCGCCTCGGCGCCCACCTTCTGGGAAACCCTGGCCGCCATGGGAACCGCAGACACACCGGCGGAGCCGATCAGGGGATTGATCTTGCCGCGGGTTGCCTTGCACATGATCTTGCCGAAGAGAACTCCCGCCGCCGTACCGAACATAAAGGCCACAAGACCCAGCCCCACGATCTTAAGAGTATCCCAGTTCAGGAATGCTTCCGCACTGGTGGTTGCGCCCACGGAGGTGCCCAGCAGGATAACCACAATGTACATCATGGCGTTGGAAGCGGTCTCTGTGAGCTGTCTCACCACACCGGACTCCCGGAACAGGTTGCCCAGCATCAGCATACCCACCAGGGGAGCTGTTGTGGGAAGGATCAGACACACCACAATCGTAACCACGATGGGGAAAAGGATCTTCTCCAGCTTGGACACGGGACGCAGCTGTCCCATCTTGATCTTTCTCTCCTCTTCCGTGGTAAACAGCTTCATAATGGGAGGCTGGATAATGGGGACCAGCGACATATAGGAATAAGCCGCCACCGCGATAGGTCCCATAATGGCTGTCTGCCCCAGCTTGCTGGCAAGGAAGATGGAAGTAGGCCCGTCCGCCCCGCCGATGATGGAGATGGCCGCAGCCGCCATATCGTTAAAGCCCAGAGCGATAGCGCCGAAGTATGCGGCAAAGATACCAAACTGTGCCGCCGCCCCCAGAAGGAAGCTCTTGGGGTTGGCAATCAGGGGACCGAAATCGGTCATGGCGCCCACGCCCATAAAGATCAGGGAGGGAAGAATCGCCCACTCATCAAGGATATAGAAATAATACAGCAGGCCGCCCACACCGTTGGCAGCGTCCTCTGCGTGGAGCATGATGTCGGGATAGATGTTCACCAACAGCATACCGAAGGCTATGGGAGTCAGAAGCAGGGGCTCAAACTCATGCCGGATAGCCAGGTAAAGGAAAAAGCATGCAACCGCGATCATCAGATAATTGCCCCATGTCAGGTTGAAAAAGGCAGTCTGGTGAAGCAGGTTGTTCAGCGTAGAACCTATATATTCCATTTGTTGACCTCCTGTTGTTCATTACGCCGCATTTAGTTCATGGTCGCCAACACGGCTCCTGCTTCCACGGCATCGCCCACTGCCACGTCAATGCTGGCAACAGTGCCGTCCTGGGGAGCCACCACAGGGATCTCCATCTTCATGGCCTCGATAATGACCACCGCATCGCCCTTCTTCACGGCATCCCCGGCCTTCTTCTCCAGCTTGAACACCTTGCCCGCCGCGCCGGCCTCAATCTTAATGCTGCCTGCGCCGCCTGCTGCCTTGGGTGCCGCGGGCGCCTTGGGTGCTGCGGGAGCCTTGGGTGCCGCAGGAGCCTTTGCCGCTGCAGGAGCACCGGAGGATGCGCCCTCCTCCACTACTACGTCATATACATTGCCATTTACGGTGATGGTATAATTTTTCATTTTGTCTTATTCCTCCTAAAAATTTAACTTTCTTTTCTTTATTTGCATCTGCGGATGGAGCGCACCACAAAGCCCTCCGTGGTGGCCGAACCCTCGTATGCCGCCACCGCCGCCGCAATCACAGCCACAAGTTCCAGGTCGTCCGTCTCGTCCACGGCCTCCTCCTGCTCTTCAATCTGTGCCACTGCTTTGTCAATGCCTGTATCGGCCGCCGGAGCCTCCTTTTTCTTCCTGCTCTCCTGCAGTTTGGGAATAATCCTGAACGCAGAGATAATGCCGCTGATCAGAATCAGCACTGCAAACACGGTGCCCATACCGATAAGAGTGTTCAGGGCAGCTTTTCCCATAAGCTCTCCCATGGAAGCGGAAGGGTTCAGGGCAGCGGACTCCAGACGCAGGAACAGGTCGTTGGAGAGAATGATCTCCGCCGTGGCCTTCTTCTCCCCGCCCACAACCTCCACCTCCACAATGATCTCACTGCCGTCGATGGTGGCTGTGGAATTTCCCACACTGGCGATCCCCCCTATGGCATCCTTTCCTGAGCGGAAAGAGCCAAGGGCGGAAATCAAAGCATTCCCGTCCGCATAGAGGGAAAACTCGTTGCTCACGATATACTCTACCTCTTCAGCGGTATATCCCTCCAGGCTGGCCGCAATATCGTCGTTGGACAGCAGGGGCACAAGCAGTTCGCCCGCCAGCTGTTTTGCATTGTCCACCTTCCACTGCTCATATTCTGTCAGCGTCTCCTCGCTTCCGCAGGCGGTCAGTCCGAAGATACAGGTAATCATGCACAGCAATACCAAAAATCTCTTCATGATAACAATCACCCTTTCTATACTGTTCCGTGCTTTTTAGCGGGACGGTCTTCGCTCTTGGTAAAGAGCATCTCGAAAGCGCCCAGGACATATTTTCTGGTGTCCGCCGCCTGGATGATCTGATCCACATATCCTCTCCGGGCTGCACTCATGGCGCTCAGCTGCAGGGCCTCGTACTCCCCTGCCTTCTCATTGACCACTTCTGCCCCCTGTCCGTCATACATGATCTTCGCCGCAAGCTTTGCCTCCATGGCGCCCACCTGGGCATCAGGCCAGGCTATGGTGATGTCGGCGCCCACGGCCTTGGAATTCATGGCCACTGCAGCGGTGCCCATGGCCTTGCCCACAATCACATTCACCTTGGGAACCGTAGCGCTGGCAAAGGCATAAGTGAGCTTTGCCGCCGCTCTGGCGATACTCTTCTCCTGATCCACTGTGGCCTTGTAGCCCTTCACATTGGTCAGAGTCAGCACCGGGATATCGAAAGCGTCGCAGAAAGACACGAACCCTGCCGCCTTCTCGCAGCCTTCCACGGACAGCACCGCGTCCAGTTTCTCCGCCGTCTTTCCCTCTTCGTCGCAGATCTCGCTGCGGTTGGCCACAGCGCCCACTGTCACCCCGTCCAGCTTCAGGAAACCTGTCACCATATCCCTGCCATAGGAAGGTTTTACCTGGAAAAATGTATTGTCGTCCGCCAGGATGGAAAGGGCGATGGATGTATCTCCCACACAGCCTGCAATCTCAGGGTTCACACGGTTCAGATCGTCGGTACACTCGACAATGTCGCCGCCCTCGCCGCTGTTGGAGGGAAGGAATCCCACCAGTTCCCTGATCTTGGCCAGGACACCGGCTTCATCCGCCGCCACGTCCACCAGGCCGCTCTCCTGGGACTGGAATGCCGCCCCGGAGGAATCACACTTGGTAATCACATTGCCCTCAAGGGCATTGGGCGCATTCACAAAGAGCTTTGCATCCTTGTCCGCCATAAAGGTAAAATCTGTCATGGCAGGGAACAGGGCAAGTCCGCCCCCGCAGCTCCCCAGCACCGCGGTGATCTGAGGAATCACACCGGAAGCCATAGCCTGGCTGCGGTACACCGCGCCCATGGCCCCGAGAGCATCCGTCCCCTCCTGCAGGCGCAGGCCGGCGGAGTCGATCAGGCCGATCACAGGAGCGCCCGTCTTCATGGCCAGATCATACAGGCCGGTGATCTTCCTGGCATGCATCTCTCCCACGGTGCCGTTCATCACGGAAACATCCTGGCTGTACACATACACAGGCTTGCCGCCTATAACCCCGTACCCGGTCATGCAGCCGTCGGAAGGGGTCTCGCTGGGTTTCATATTGAAATCAGTGGCTCTCGCAGTCACAAGTCCGCCGATTTCAACGAAACTGTTGTCATCGAGCAAAGCAGTTATTCTTTGGCTCGCTTTTGATGTAGTACTCATGCTTTCAGTCCTCCATTTATTATAGATAAATAAAACAACCTTGGGAAATTGCCGGAAAATAACCAACACAACTTACAAATCGTATGGGTTATTTTGGAGACATTTCCTCACACCGGGGCCGCCACAGTCAAAAACGAATACGCAAATACCCCCATGATTATTGTCTGCAATAGTATACCATAAAATGCCCTCCGCGCATAGGACGAAATGCAAAATTTTTCATATTTTTTGATTTTCTGGAAAAACGCAGAAACCGTCTCCGCAGAAACGGTTTCCTGTCTCAGAAAAGGCTGTTTTACGCTTTGGAGGCCGCCGGACCAAAGATTGAAAAATACTTCTCCAGAATCCGCCGCAGACACCATTCCAGATCAATCTCAGCCACCGCCTCCTGGGTGACAATGCTCTCCCTCCGGTAGACCACATCCCCCACACGGTACTCCACGGCTCCCACCTGCATGCCCTCCTCCACAGGAGCCGTCAGGGCCTCGCTGACGGTGTATTCCACCTGGATCTCTTCGTCCTCCCGCAGAAGCAGTCCCTCCGGCCCGGAGTCCCTGCCCTCGATGCGCAGTCCCACAAAAGCCGTCTCCCCCAGGGCATCCGTCTGTCCTCCCTGCACCGGCAGGCTGGGCAGGCTGCCGGCGTCAAAAGCCACCCCTTCCTGAAGAAAACTTCTGTAAAAATAGTGATCCACCCCGTACTGCATCAGCTTCCTGGTGTCGCTCCACTTGTAGCTCTTATTGTTCGGCCACCCGCAGGCCAGCAGGGCCACGACAAAAGTCCTGCCGTCCCGCTCCAGGGCCCCCACATAACAGTATCCGGCCTTGTTGGTAAATCCCGTCTTGCCGCTTAAAGCTCCCTCCATCATGCTCAGAAAGGCATTGTGGTTCACACAGGAAAAGCTGCGTCCGTTGGCATAAAAACTGCTGGCGTCCGCACGGGTTATCTCCAGAAAGGCCTCCCGGCAGGGGGATTCTTTCACGCAGTAGGCCATGATCCGGGCAAGCTCCGCAGCGGTGGTGCAGTGCTCCTTCTGCAGAGTGCTCCCGTCGGCCCCCACGATGGTCTCCGTGGCGTCCAGACCGTTGGGCGTGATAAACCAGGTGCTGCCGCAGCCCAGCTGGGCCGCCTTCTTGTTCATCAGCGCCACAAAGGCAGCCATTGCCTGCTTGCTCTCCTCCACGGTGTACTCCGCCGTGTCCTTCTGCGCCAGCTCCTGGGAAAGATACTGCTTTCCCACGTGCTCCGCCAGGGCCACGGCGGTATCGTTGTGGGATTCCAGCATCAGGGAGTGCAGCAGATCCCCCACTGTGTACTGTTCCCCTTTTTGTATGTACAGCTTGACCTTGGGCATGCTGGTGGCATAGGAGGACACAGTGACCATCTCGTCCAGAGAAGTATTTTCCAGTACCAGAATGCAGGTCATAATCTTGGTGGTGCTGGCCATGGCCATGACCGCATCCGCATTCTTGCCATAGAGCACCCTTCCGGAATCCGCGTCCATCAGCACTGCGGCGGTGGCATACAGGGAGAGGTCAACCCCCTCCGGCAGCACCTCCCAGTCCTCCTGTGCGTGAACCGGCGTCAGGGAAGTAAGCACCAGGCAGAAGGCACAAAAAAAGCCCCATATTATTTTTTTCATCCGCTTATCCAATGGGATTTTTAATAATATATGAGGCAGTCCCCCTGATTTATGTTCCCCTGCAAGTCCCAATCTCTTTCGGCATCACCCGGCCCGCCCTGCCATTGCCGTCAGTGCTCTCCCGGCCCCGCTGTCACAGGCATTATCCGGCTCACCCGGTCTGCCCCGCCATCGCCGTCATCTCTCTCGGCCCCGCTGTTACCGGCCTTGTCCGACTCCCCCGGCCAACCGGGAAACCGGAAAATCACGTATCCAGCTGCAGCTGCACTTCCGCCTCCGCCTGCTGCTTGAACTCCTCCATCTGGACAGGATTCAGCTCCGGCAGCTCCTCCAGACTCTTCACGCCGAAGCAGCGCAGAAACTGTTCTGTGGTGCCGAAGAGCAGAGGCCGCCCCGGCGCGTCCAGCCTGCCCAGTTCCATCACCAGTTCATACTCCAGAAGCTTGTTGATGGCATGGTCACAGCTGACCCCACGCACCCGCTCTATCTCGATCCTGGTAACTGGCTGCTTGTAGGCGATGATGGAGAGCGTCTCCAGAACCGCATCGGTCAACGCCATCTTTCTGGGAGCCCTGGCAATCTTCACCAGGTGTTCGTACATGTCCGGCTTGGTGCACAGCTGCACGGAATTTTCCAGCCAGGTCAGCATAATCCCCCTGTCCTCCCGGCCATAGCGCTTTTCCATCCCTTTTAAGATTTCCCTTGTGGTGTCCACGTCCTCTTCCACCACCTCGGCCAGCCGGCTGACCTCCACGGACTCCCCCATGGTGAACAGCACCGCCTCTATAACCGCTTCTGCCCTGGCTCTCTTCATTCCTGCCGGCTCCTCCCCTGTCAGGCCACTTTAGAACTTATCTGAAACATCAGTAAGCATTTTCCAAATAAGCTCTGGACGTGATCTGGATTTCGTCAAAAATACTCTCCTGGCTGATGGCGATCTTTCCCGTCTTCATCAGTTCCAGTATAATCAGGAAGGTGACGATCACTTCCATCTTGCTGGACTGTTTCTCCAGCAGCTTTCTGAAGCCAAAAGATTTGTGCTCCTGGATATAAGCCTCCACATACAGGGTTTTTCCGTCCATGTCGATCTCGTCCTTCTCAATGTTGCCGTACTGGCTCCGGATTGGGTCGATCTTGTTCTCCTGCCTGCGGATAATGGACTTGAAAATCTCATGAAGCCTGCTGAGCGTCATATCCCCTATGAGCTCCTTATAGTCCACCGGATGCCTGTAAGCCGCCACCTCCGGGGGCAGCTTCTGCTCCCGGTAGAGATTCCTGGCCGCGTCCACCTGCCTGTCCCGCAGCTCAAAAGACATATACTTGTACAGCTTGTATTCCAGGAGCTTCTGGACCAGTTCCGCCCTGGGGTCTTCCTCCTCCCCCTCCTCGTCCACTTCCCTGGGAAGCAGCATCCTGCACTTGATGTCGATCAGGGTGGCGGCCATCACCAGAAACTCGCTCATGACATTCATGTCCTGGGTCTCCATCTTTCTGATGTAGTCCAGATACTGTTCCGTGATCTCCACAATGGGAATATCATAGATATCCACTTTATTCTTCTCAATCAGGTGCAGCAGAAGGTCCAGGGGTCCCTCAAACACCTCCAGTTTTACCGGTATGGCCATTGTGTCCTCACATCAGTTCTCTCAGCTGTATCTGCGCACTGCCTCGTCCATCTGTTCCCTGGCCGCCTCCATGTCCCTCACCAGCTTAAACTGGGTGCGGCAGCGATCCAGGTTATGATTCTCCCTGTGTATCTTAAAATACGTATCCCCGTTTAAATAATCTGTCAGAAACCGCATACCGCACTCAAAAGTCATCATAATGGCCCCCACAGGCAGCATTTTCTTCTCATTTTCCGTCAGCAGCGCCCCGCACTCCCCAAGGAATCCCCGGGTATAGCACTCAAACAGGGAAAGTTCAAACTGTACCTTCTCAAGGTCCGTCTCGTCCTCCGCCGCGTAGGTGGCGCCGAACCGGATGCTGTCCCCAAAGTCATTGACGGAAAGCCCCGGCATCACCGTATCCAGATCCACCACCGCCAGAGAGCGCATGGTCTCCCCGTCAAAGAGGACATTGTTCAGCTTGGTGTCATTGTGCGTCACCCGCAGGGGCAGTTCTCCCCTCTCCTGCATGTCCATCAGGACCGAAGCAAAATCCTTTCTGGCGCGCACAAAGGCAATTTCCTCCTGCACCCCTGCCGCCCTGCCGCAGACATCCCCGGCCACCGCCGCCTCAAAATCCCTGTAGCGGGACTTGGTATTGTGAAAATTGGGAATGGTCTCCTGAAGAGTTTCCGCAGGGAAATCCGCCAGAAGCTTCTGAAAGTGGCCGAACGCACCTGCACTGGCCTCAAACTGTTCCTGATTTTCACAGGTCTGCAGTGTCACCGCCCTTTCGATAAAGGGGTAGACACGCCAGCAGTCGTCCCCGTCCCGGCACAGAGCGCTGCCGTCCTTTACCGGCACCACACTGAGGGTCTCCCGTTCAGGATCTCCCCCCGCCCCGGCAATCTTTTTTTTCAGAAAATCCGTCACCAGGAGAATATTGTTCATCAGGGCATCCACATCCTTAAATATGCCTGTGTTGATGCGCTGCAGTATGTACTGGCTCCCTGTGTCGGTCTTCACCAGAAACGTATCGTTAATATGTCCGCCTCCATGGGGCTGTGCGTCCACCGCCCTGCCCTGAAGCTGAAACTGGTCTGCAATCTCCAGAAAATGTCTCATCTCACACACCTCTCTGCGCACTTTCCCGCGCATCTCACCAAATCTTATACCTGCCCGCACCCATTTACAGCAGCAGGTCTGAATATTTTTACAAACAGAGTACAACATGTAAAGTCTACCAAGTAATCTATGGGAAGTCAACTATTCCGAAAGATTTGATCCGAAAATTTTTATTTCAGACTGTAACGAACGGCCCCCGGATCGGATTTACAGACAGATACAAAAAACGAGCTTTTTGCTCCAGACCCTTCCGGATCACCTGCTTGGTCACACTGGACAGGATGCCCTTAAAACTGTATTATTATCCCATTGATCTTCGTCACTGTCCAGAATGAAATGTCAACAAAAAACCGGGCGAAAGGAGGCTGTTATGGACCAGTTGTACCGGGAAAATGCAAAAATTGTCCACCATTATCTGCTGTCCCTCTGCCATGACCAGGATCTGGCGGAGGATCTGACCCAGGAAACCTTTCTCCAGGCCTACAAATCCCTGGACCGCTACGACAGAAGCTGCCGGCTCTCCACCTGGCTGTGCCAGATCGGAAAGCATCTGTACTACCAGCATTTGGCTAAAAACAAAAGGGAGATCCCCATGGTAATGGAGGAACAGCACCCAGGGGCGGGAAGGAACGCTCCCGGGGACACCCCCACACCCACGGGCAGAGGCGCCCTGGCAGGAAAACATGCACCGGAGAAAAGCCAGCCGGAGAATGCCGTCCTGTGCAGGCTGGAACTGATGGATGTGCTGAAAGAGATGCAGAACCTTCCAGGCCAGATGCGGGAGGTCGTCTACCTGAGAATCATGGCGGATTTGTCCTTCCGTGAGATCGGCGAAATCCTGGGCCGCAGCGAAAACTGGGCCCGGGTCAACTTCTACCGCGCCAAAGAAACCCTTCTCAAAGCCAAAAGGGAGGGAGCAGAGACAAAACTTAAATAGGAGGTATCTATTATGACAAAACTAACCTGTGACATCACAAAAGATCTGATTCCCTCATATCTGGAGAATCTCTGTTCAGAAGATTCCAGACAGGCCGTGGAAGACCATCTGCAGACCTGCGAGAAATGCCGCTCCTGCCTGGCGCTGCTGCGGGAAACGGAATTCACAGCGGAGGAAGCGGAAAAAGGCCAGCTAAACTACATGAAAAAGGTAAAAAGACACTTTGCCACAAAAAACGCTCTGGGCGTGGCTCTTCTCTTCGTCCTGTCCCTGACCATCCTGTTCCTCTATTCCAGTGTCAGTCCAGGCCAGGAAGCCAGCCTTTACTGCATCCTTTTCCCCGTCCTCACCCTGGGGGTTTTCCTCCTGCTCTCCAACTACCGGGCAAAGCCTCCCAGGAGCAGGCTGCGCACCGCCGCCATCGTTCTCAGCGCCCTGGGCATGCTGTATTCCATCTTCCTGGGAACTATGGAAGAGCTCACCATAACCACCTTTACGGGCTTTTGGGGCATGAAAATGACCAGTGTCGGCCCCTTCCTGAACTTCCAGTTTCTGCTGATCGTCTTTCTGGAACTGGCCGTATTCGCAGGCTGTGTGTGGAGCTCCATAAAAAATGAACATTCCTTTGGATTCCTGCCCATTTTGAACCTTGCCTGCTGCACCCTGTCCATGTCCTGCCGTTCCCTTCTATACTATATGGACAGCAGCGAAACCGCAGCCGCCAAGATTCACCAGATCCGCATACAGGTATGCCTTGTGACGGCAGGAACCGCCGCAGCGGCACTGATCCTGGAAGTTATCCGGACAAAATACCGGAAAAAAAAGGAGACTGCCTGATTTTGGCAGCCTCTACGCTCCAGGCCTTCTGGAAACAATCTGTTCCACGACAATTTCCGCCGCGTATCCGCACAGGATACCGCTGACAGCCCCAAACAGCACATCTGTGGGATAGTGAACTCCCAAATACAGGCGGGACAGCCCGATCAGTCCCGCCATCACCAGCAGGAAGATCCCCGCCCACCTGGGCAGCTTCCGGAAAAAGACCCAGGCCGACGCAAAGGAACTGCCCGTGTGCCCGGAGGGAAAGGAGTAGTCCCAGGGCCTGGGAATCAGAGGCACCAGCCCCTCCACCACCTCATAGGGCCGCACCCGCCCCACCAGATTTTTCAGCATCAGATTGTTGACCAGAAAGGAAAACACCAGCGCCGTCAGGCTCATGACCCCTGCCTTCCTTGTCTTCCTGGGGATAAGAAGCACAAGGGAGAGCACCACCCACGCCGCCCCGCTGTCTCCAAGGGCCGTGATCCCCCGAAACAGGGAGGTGAAAAACTCGTTTCTGACCACCTCCTGAATGTAGATCAAAATCTGTCCGTCCAAACCCATCATCCATTCCATTGACCACCTGCTGCCTTTCCGGATTTCATCACTGCTTTTCTTTTTCCATGACCCATTTTTTCCGCAGTGGAGTCGAACCACTGTACACCGATCGGCCATTATTTTTCCGGCCTCCCCCTTAGGAGAAGGTCCGCTGCTGTCAGGGTCACTCTTTTATCTTAGCACACACCGGGTACACTGGCAAACCAAATTTCAAAAAACACATCCGACCTTTTGGCAAAGAATCCTGTTTTTCCCAGAAAACCATTGCAGAACCCCACTTTCTGTGCTATAACATAGCAGAAACCTAAAAACCGACAATAACAGAATACACCCGGCTGACCTCCAGAAAGAATCAGCCTGGGAAAATGAGGTAAGCATGAGCGACAAAACAAAAATCCCCTACAAGATCTATCTGAGCGAAAATGAGATTCCCACTGCGTGGTACAATCTCCGTGCAGACATGAAAAATAAACCGGCCCCCCTGCTCAACCCCCAAACTCTGGAGCCCATGACAGCCAAAGAACTCCAGGCAGTCTTCTGTGACGAGCTGGCGGCGCAGGAACTGGACGACACCACCGCTTATATCCCCATTCCGGAGGATATCCGCAATTTCTATAAAATGTACCGGCCTTCCCCCCTGGTGCGGGCCTACTGCCTGGAGGAGAAGCTTCAGACCCCTGCGAAGATCTACTATAAATTTGAGGGAAACAACACCAGCGGAAGCCATAAGCTCAACTCCGCCATCGCCCAGGCCTACTATGCCAAGAAGCAGGGACTGAAAGGCGTCACCACAGAAACCGGCGCGGGACAGTGGGGCACCGCCCTGTCCATGGCCTGCTCCTACCTGGGCCTGGACTGCCTGGTCTACATGGTAAAAGTCTCCTATGAGCAGAAACCCTTCCGCAGAGAGGTTATGAGAACTTACGGAGCCACCGTCACCCCCTCCCCCAGCGACACCACGCAGGTGGGCAGAAAGATCCTGGCAGAGCACCCTGGCACCACAGGCAGCCTGGGCTGCGCCATCTCCGAGGCCGTGGAGGCAGAGTCCACACGGGAGGGCTACCGCTATGTGCTGGGAAGCGTGCTGAACCAGGTGATGCTCCACCAGACCATCATCGGCCTGGAGACCAAGACCGCTCTGGACAAGTACCATGTGGTGCCGGACATTATCATCGGCTGCGCCGGGGGCGGTTCCAATCTGGGCGGACTTATCTCCCCCTTTGTGGGAGAAATGGTCCGGGGCGAGAGAAATTACCGTATCATCGCTGTGGAACCCGCCTCCTGTCCCAGCTTCACCCGGGGCGTGTTCGCCTATGACTACTGTGACACCGGGAAAGTCTGCCCTCTGGTAAAAATGTACACACTGGGGAGCGGCTTCATCCCTTCCGCCAGCCACTCAGGCGGCCTGCGATACCATGGCATGAGCCCAGTACTCTCCCAGCTCTACCACGACGGTCTTATGGAAGCCGTCAGCGTAAAGCAGACGGAAGTCTTTGAGGCGGCAGTGCAGTTTGCCCGGGTGGAGGGCATCCTTCCCGCACCCGAGAGCAGCCATGCCATCCGGGTGGCCATTGACGAGGCGTTGAAGTGCAGACAGACCGGGGAGGAGAAGACCATTGTGTTCGGCCTCACCGGCACGGGCTATTTTGACATGATGGCCTACGAAAAACACAACAACGGCACCATGGCGGACTATATTCCCACAGACGATGACTTAAAGCCCGGCCTGACGGGTATTCCCAGGTTCCCGGGAAATGAATTTTAAACTGATTATGAACGGCAAAAAACTCCGGCATCACGCCGGAGTTTTTGATTTGCAACCCCCAGGGACAGGCATTCCCCTGCCCCGCCAGGCCTTATCTCAGCTCTCTTTGGCCTTCCCATTTTCCTTTTTGGGGACAAATTTCTGCCGCAGCACATACCACAGGCCGCCCGCCAGACAGATGGAGGAGTAGGTGCCGCAGACAATGCCCACCATCAAAGGCAGGGCAAAATCCCGAATGCTGGTAACTCCAAGCACATACAGCACCGCCACCATAATAAAGGTGGTCAGGGAGGTGAAAATGCTCCGGGACATGGTCTGGGTAATGCTCCTGTTTACCACATCCTTCAGGTCATCCTTGTGGGACATGGAAGCCATGTTCTCTCTGACACGGTCAAAGATAACAATGGTGGCATTGATGGAATAACCCACAATGGTCAGCATACAGGCCACAAAGGTGTTGCTCACGGACACCCTGGACACTGCGTAGAAGGCCAGCACCACCAGAACGTCATGGACCAGGGCCACAATGCTGCTGACGCCGAAACGGATGTCGCTGAAGCGCACCCGGATATACACCAGCATGCACAGGATCGCCACCGCCACCGCCAGGATTGTGTCCGACTTCATCTCGCTGCTGATGGTGGAGCTGATGGTCTCGGAAGTGATCCTGTCCCTGTCCACTGCGAAGGTTTCCACAAACATATCGTTCAGGGCTTCCCTCTTAGCCACATCCAGGGTGCCCGTCTTGAAGATCACCTCGCTGGAGTCCTGGACTGTCTGAACCTGCACGGCGCTGCCGGTGATCTGCTCAATCAGAGGCACCACCTCAGCAGTTGCCTTCTCCAGGGACATGGCCTCCTGGAACTCCACCGTGGTGGCCGTGCCGCCCTTAAACTCCAGGCTGTAGTTCAGGGCATCCCCTGAGGACGCCTTGTACACTCCCATGACCACAAATCCCGCCAGAGCCAGGGCCAGGGAGATCCCGAAGAAAATCCCCTTTTTGGAGAGAAGGTTCAAAGTCTTCCGCTCCTTCCCCACGCCGTAGAATTTCTCCGCCTTCAGTCCCAGTGCATAGAAGGCATAGAGCAGATATCTTGTCACCACCAGGGCTGTGAACATGGAAAGCACAATACCCAGAGCAAGAGTCTGGGCAAAACCCTTCACCGTGCCGGGGCCCAGCAGAAGCAGCACGCCTGCAGCGATAAGGGTGGTGATATTTCCGTCGATAATGGCGGAGAGCGCCTTGTCAAAACCGGCCTTTATGGCATTGCGCACGGATTTTCCCGCCGCCAGCTCCTCCCTGATGCGGGCGAAGATAATCACGTTGGCGTCAACTGCCATGCCGATGGACAGAATGATACCCGCCACCCCGGACAATGTCAGAGTCATGTCAAAGCCGTTCAGCAAAAGCACCACCAGGGCCACATAGACCAGCAGGGCCACCGCTGAAGCCAGGCCGGGAACCAGGTACACCGCAATCATAAACAATATCACAATCACCAGGCCGATGGCCCCTGCCTTCAGACTGGTGTCAATGGCCTCAACCCCCAGCTGAGCCCCCACCACTTTGGAGTGCAGCTCCTCCAGCTCCAGTTTCAGGCCGCCGATGCGGATGGTGGAAGCCAGGCTCTCAGCCCTCTCGTAGGACTCCATGGGAGAGATCTGGGCATTGCCGTCCGTGATAACCACATTTACGCTGGGAGCGCTGATAATGTTTCCATCATAGTAGATGGCCAGGGACTCACCCTTGCTGCTGGCATTCCGGGTAGCCTGCTCAAACTTCTCCCGGCCCTCCGCCGTCATGGTCAGGCTCACCGCCTGAACCGAACCCATGGTGTCGTTGATAGTGCCCGCCCGGGCATCCTGCACGTCCGTGCCCTTTACCAGAATGGATCCGTCCTCCAGAAGTTCGTCAATCTCCTTCAGCAGCACATAGGCAGTGCCGAAAGTGCCGTCCGCATTCTGTACGGTCTGCTGGGTATAGTTCAGATTCCCCTCCGGGTCGGTCTGGGCGATAAAGTACAGGGCCCCGGGCCTTCCCAGTTCCTGGAGAATGGCATTGGCGTCGCTGACTCCGGGGATCTCAATATTGATCCTGTCGGCCCCCTCCTGGTACACAATGGCCTCTGTGCTGTATCCTTCCACGCGCTTCTGGAGCTTGGCGATAGTATCGCTCATGTCCGTGGCGCTGGGCGTCTCGTCCCCCACCACCTGGTAGGTAATGCTGACGCCCCCCGCCAGATCAAGCCCCAGACTGATGTCGGACGCGCTGCCGGCGCCCTCCCCGTCCACTCCAAAAAGATCCACATAAGTGACCCCTGCCAGGAGCAGAAGGATGCACAGCAGCACGATAACCGCTTTATTTTTTTTCATGTCTTTCATCCTTTCCTAATCCTCCATCTGAGCCGCCTTCAGCATCACAGCGCACTCCACGCGCTTGCGCTCAAGCTCACAGCCCACCTCGTAGGCATCCCGGATATTTCCGTGGAAATTGTAAGCGTTTGCGGCGCAGCCTCCGCTGCAGTAAAACTTGGCAAAACACTTTCTGCACTTTTCCTTGGCGTACACATTGCAGCACTTGAACTCATCCCGGATGTCCTCCCGCAGAATTCCCTCCCGCACATTGCCCATGAGAAACTTTTCGTTTCCCACAAACTGATGGCAGGGATACAGATCCCCCCAGGGAGTCACCGCAAGATACTCCGTTCCGGAGCCGCAGCCGGAGAGACGCTTTGCCACGCAGGGCCCTCCCTCCAGGTCGATCATAAAATGGAAGAAATTGAATTCCCTTCCCTCCCGCCTTCGCCGGAGCATCTCCCCCGCCAGGATGTCATACTCCTCCTTCAGCTTAGGCACATCCTCCGGGGTGAGGGCGTAATCCTCCTGTGGCGGAGCCACCACCGGTTCCACGGATATCTGCTCAAAGCCCAGATCCGCCAGGTGCAGCACATCCTGGGAAAAATCCAGGTTATAGCGGGTGAAAGTACCCCTGACATAGTATTTCTGCTGGTCCCTGCTCCTGGCCGCCTCCAGGAATTTGGGCAGCACCAGGTCATAGCTCCCGGGCCGGTTCCCGCCCTGGTCCTTCCCGCCCCGGAAAGGGCGCATCCTGTCGTGGACTTCCTTCCTGCCGTCAATGCTCAGCACCAGGTTGTCCATCTCACGATTGGCAAAATCCAGCTTCTCCTGGTCCAGAAGCACTCCGTTTGTGGTAAGGGTAAAACGGAACTTCTTGTGACAGGGTTCCTCCAGGCTTCTGCCGTAGGCCACCAGATCCTTTACCACCTGCCAGTTCATCAGAGGCTCTCCGCCGAAGAAGTCCACCTCCAGATTTACCCTGCTGCCGGAGTTGGCCACCAGGAAATCCAGAGCCGCCTTCCCCACCTCAAAACTCATCAGCTCCCGCCTGCCGTGGTACTCCCCTTCCTCTGCAAAGCAGTACCTGCAGGCCAGGTTGCAGTCGTGGGCAATATGGAGACAGAGGGCTTTCACCACCGTCTGCCTGTTCTTAAAGTCAAAGACATAATTTTCATAAATATCCGGGGCAAAGAGCATCCCCTCCGCCTCCAGATCCAGGATCTCGTCCACCGCCTCCCCCAGCTCCTCCTGAGAGCAGGGAAAATTCACCAGATTCCCCAGGGCGGCCTTGACCGTGTCGCGGTCCCTGACCCCTTCCTGGATAAAGGGTTCCGCCAGGGGAATGATATCGTAGACAAGATCGTCTACCACGTGTATGGAACCGCTGTTCACGTCCATCACAATGTTATATCCATTGCTCTTATATTGGTGTATCAACTGTTTCATCCTTTCCGGGACGCCCAGAAGGCACTCCCCAGTCAGGCGGGAGCCGGCACCGCAGATTTCACCCCGGCCGGATACGAAACCACAAAGTTCAAGCAGCGAAATACTCCGCTGCTTGAACCCAGGTGCCATATCTCACGCAGGCCGCCGGGGACTGCCTTGCATCAATCATCCCCGGACAGCGGCCCAAAAGGCCCGGCGCCGCTCTCCCCGCCCTGTACTTATTTCTTCAGCTTCTCACAGCTCTGGTTTCCCACCGTGCAGGAAGTCTTGCAGGCGGACTGGCAGGAAGTCTGGCACTCGCCGCAGCCCCCCTTTTTCATGGACTCTTTCAGATTCCTGGTGGTCAAAGTCTTAATGTGTTTCATAATACACAGCCTCCTTATGTTCTTAAACTTTTATATCACAGTTCCTAACCGGAAATCCTATGTAGTATAACATAAAAAAAGCTTTTGTAAAAGGCTTTTTTGTGAAAATTTCTTCTCAGCCCAACATTCCCCCCAGCATGCCCCCTCCTGCGCAGAGCACCAGAGTGGTGGCAAAGGAATTTCCCACCTCGATATTTCCCTTTCCCACACACAGCGACACGGCCGCCAGGATCAGAAAATACGCAGCCCCCATGGAAAGACCCCAGAGGAACTTCCGGCTCTCCATCTTCTTTCCCGTCACAAAGCCCGCAAAAAATGTGGCCCCCACATAGATCACAATAATGGCGATGGAGACGACCTTCTCGCTCAGGTCCAGCTTATAGAGCAGAAATGCCAGCACTGCCAGGGCTGCCGCCGTGAGTATGTACGAAAAAAGCAGGCTTTTCAGCAGAAATCCCACCGGTATGCCCTCTGTCCTTGTATCCTGTTCCGAATATGCCATATCCTACCTCCCTGTCCTACTATAAACTTTTTATTAAATCATATGCAGGATGAAGCCGGAACTTGACAACTTCTTTCCTATTATAGTATATTTACACTGTATACTTATAACCACATCCTCTTCCGGAGCCTGGCCTCAGGGGGGATGTATCCAAATCAATCAAAAAAGGAGTGAATTTTTTGGACGTACCAAGTGCCCTACAATTTCTGGTTCTGATTTTTCTGGTGATTCTGTCGTGTTTTTTCTCCTCTGCCGAGACAGCCTTCAGCACGGTGAACCGTGTGCGGCTGCGGGCCCTGGAGGAAGAGGGCAACAGGAGGGCCGCCAGGGTCAACAAGATCCTGGACAACTACAGCAAAATGCTCAGCGCCATCCTGATCGGCAACAACATTGCCAACCTCTCCGCTTCCTCCCTGGCCACCACCCTGGCCATGAGCATCAGTCTGCCTGTGGGAATCGCCACCGGCATCCTGACCATCGTCATACTGCTCTACGGGGAGATTGTCCCCAAGACCTGGGCCATGCTCTCCTCGGAGAAGATCGCCCTGGCTTACAGTGGTGTGGTTTACGGGCTGATGCAGCTGATGACCCCGGTCATCTTTGTGGTGGACAAAATGGCCAACGGAATCCTGCGGCTGCTTCACATTGACCCCAGCAAGAAGATCACCACCATGACCGAGGCGGAACTTCGCACTTATGTGGACGTAAGCCACGAAGACGGAGTCATTGAGACCGAAGAACGGGAAATGATCTATAATGTGTTCGACTTTTCGGACGCCCTGGCAAAAGACATTATGGTTCCCAGGATCAAGATGGTCACTGTGGATCTGCAAGCGGATTACCAGGAAGTTCTGCGGGTATTCCGGGAGTCCATGTACACCCGCCTTCCCGTATACAAGGACGATCAGGACAATATCATCGGGCTGATCAACATCAAGGACTTCATCCTCTCGGAACAGGAGGAGAGTTTCCAGGTGCGCTCCATCCTGCGGGATGCCCATTATACATATGAGTTTAAGAAAGTGGCCGACCTGCTCTATGAGCTCCGGGAAAAAACCACCAGCGTGACTTTCGTCCTCAACGAGTACGGAGCCACAGTGGGTATGATTACCCTGGAGGATCTGCTGGAAGAAATTGTGGGAGAGATCCGGGACGAGTACGATGCCGACGAAGAAGAACTGGTCAAGAAATTGGATGATCGCATCTACCTTGTGGAAGGCAGCATGAACCTGGACGATGTAAACGACGCCCTGGAGACGAAGCTCTCCAGCGAAGACTACGACTCCATCGGAGGAATTATCATTGAATCCCTGGGACGCCTGCCGGAGGACGGGGATGAAGTCCTGCTGGAGGACGGCACCCACCTGAAGGTCCAGGGCACCGACCAGAACCGGATTGTGAAAGTACGGCTGACGCTGCCGGAGCATATCCCTGATCCGGAGGAGGACAGCTCTTCGGAGGAAGCCTCACCCAAAGCGTCCTCCGATGTAGTCCTGGGTGAGTCTGTTTCCGGGCCTTAAAAATATGTCCTGGGTGGGGCCGGCTTCCACCAGCTCTCCTCCCAGAAAGAAAGCTGTCTCATCGGAAACCCGCAGGGCCTGCTGCATGTTGTGCGTCACCACCACCAGAGTGCAGCGCTTCTTTAGCGCCCTCATAAGTTCCTCTATTTTCAGGGTGGAGACCGGATCCAGTGCGGAGGTGGGTTCGTCAAAAAGCAGCACTTCCGGCTCCACCGCCAGAGCCCTGGCAATACAGAGCCTCTGCTGCTGTCCCCCTGAGAGTCCCAGGGCCGGCCTGTCCAGGCTGTCTCTCAGCTCTTCATAGACGGCGGCCCCACGAAGGGCCTCCTCCACCTTCCGGTCCAGGATATGCCGGTCTCTGAGGCCCTGCAGACGGGGCCCATAAGCGATATTGTCATAGACGCTCATGGGAAAGGGGGTGGGCTGCTGGAACACCATGCCCACCTTTTTCCGCAGCAGGGTAATGTCCACCCTTCTGTCATAGATGTTTTCCCCGTCCAGGAGCAGGCTGCCCTCCATTCGCACATGAGCCAGGCGGTCATTCATCCGATTGATGCATCGAAGGAAAGTGGATTTTCCGCAGCCGCTGGGCCCTATGAGAGCTGTCACCTGATGATTCCCAATGTTCATCCCCACATGTTTCAGCACATGCTTTTCCCCATAATAAAAATTCAGGTCTCTGACTTCAATTTTAATTTCTTTTTTGATTTCTTTTTTGATTTCTTTTTTGGCTTCTGTTCTGACTCCTGCCTTGACTTTTATCATACCCTTTTTCACTCTTCTCCCTGCAGAGGAGTTTTAAGAGCATGCGGCTTCCAAAGACCACTCCCATCAACACACAGCCGATCCCAAATGCGGTCCCATACTCTCCGTTCTGCATCTGCAGGTATAGCTCCACTGCCAGGGTTCCCCCGGGCTCCCGGACCTTCCCCAGCAGGCCCGCCCCATTTTCCAGAAAAGACTCCCCGAACCCAGGCAGAAACCTGGCGCTGCCCGCGGTAAAAAGCAGCGCCGCAGACTCTCCCGTAATGCGCCCTGCCGCCAGAACCAGTCCGGTCAATATCCCCGGTCTGGCACAGGGCAGCAGAATAGTTCGTATCATATGCCATTTTGTGGCGCCCATTCCCAGAGCTCCGCTCCTCCAGCTCTCCGGCACCGCCGTCAGAGCCTCCTGGGTATTCCTCACAATCAGGGGCAGCACCATCAGCGCCAATGTAAGGGCTCCGTTCAGCAGGGACACTCCCATCCCCATGACCCCTCCGAAGAAAACCATGCCAAAGAGCCCGAAGACCACAGAGGGAATTCCCGCCAGGGTGTCCATGGCAAACTCCACCAGACGGACCAGGCGTCCGGTTCCGGCATACTCATTCAGATACACCGCGGCCCCCACCCCCACGGGAGCCGCCGCCAGAAGAGCCAGCACAATGATGTACAGTGTGTTTAAAAGGTTTCCTGCAATTCCCCTGGTTCCTTTCACATAACTTGTGACGGTGGTAAAAAAACGCAGACTCAGCACTCTAAACCCTTTGGAAAACATATAGGCTGTCATGCCCAGGAGCAGGAAGACGGAAAAATACGCCGCTCCGTAAACTGCCGCCAGGAGAAACAGCTCCCCAGGCCTTCCCTTTTTATGGTACAGTGTGCCACTGCCTGTATCCAGGGTTATTCTCTCCGGTTTATCCCGGGACACAACCTGGGGTTCTTTGACCATATCAGTCCTCCCCCTTTCTCAGAATCCGCCCCACCGCCCCGTTGATGCCCATGACAAACACCAGAAGCACCAGCCCTATGGCAAAGAGCATCTGTCTGTGCGTTCCCCGGGCGTAGCCCATCTCGCTGACAATGGCCGTGGTCAGGAAACGGACGGAGCTGAAAGGAAAGGGCAGATTGACGCTGCCCCCCGACACCAGCGTGATGGCCATGGCCTCCCCCACAGCTCTTCCCGCCCCCAGAACGGCGGCGGTGGCAATACCTCCTCTGGCGGAGGGCAGCACCGCCCGAAAGACCGTCTGAATCCTGGTGGCTCCCAGGGCCAGGGAAGCCTCCCGAATGCCAGGCGCCACCGCCCGGATGGAAGCCTCGCTGACGCTGATGACAGTGGGCAGCATCATCAGGGCAAGCACCAGCACTGCGGACAGCAGGCAGGCGCCCCCTGTGTAGCGGTGGGTATCAGAACCCTGGAAAATCTTTCTCTCCAGCCGGTACACAAGAGGGGTAAGCAGGTAAATGCCAAGAAGCCCATAGACCACGGAAGGGATCCCTGCCAGCAGTTCTATGGCCCCTCTCACCAGCCCCGCCCGCTTTCTCCCGGAAAATTCCGCCAGATAAACCGCTGTCAGAATGCCCACGGGGACCCCTGTGAGAAGAGCCAGAATCGTACCTCCCAGAGAGGTAAGCACCACATACAGAATGCCGTACCTTGGCTGTTCTGCCGTGGGCTTCCACTGGGTGCCCAGCAGAATCTCTTTTATCCCCACCTTCCGAATGGCGGGAAAACCGCTCACGATCATATATAGGGCAATGGCGGCGGCAGCGGCCACGGCCAGGATGCCGCAGACAGTGAGCACTGCTTCCACGGCGGCCTCAGCCCCCTTTCTGCTCTTCCCCACCCCCATAATGGACATGGCCGGATGCCGGACTGCCGGGAGGCTCCCTTCCCTGGGATGCCACGGTCCCCCGGCACATTGCCCCAGGGTGACGCTCTCCTTCCTGGAGACGGCACTCCCCAGCCCCTGCGCCGCCACGCTACTCTCCATCCTCATCCCCCGGCCCGCCTTTCCATCCTTTTGGATCCACTGCCACAAGCCCCACCTGCTCCGCCACTTCCCGGCCCTCCTGTCCGTAGACAAAAGCAAACCACTCCTGTATCAGCATATCCTGACCGGAGATCTCTCCCATGGTGGCCATCACATAGGGGCTCCATATCCTGTAGCTTCCCTCTCTGACCGCCTCCCCTCCGGGAACATTTCCCTCCAGGGAAAGCACCTTCACATCCTCCGTCACCAGGTCAACGGCCAGATACCCCACCGCTCCCGGTGTTGCTGCAACCCTTGCCAGCACAGCCCCGGCACTGTCCATCTCATTGGCATATGTACACTGATCCTCCATCCCCAGATAGGTCTCAAAAGCCCATCTGGTACCGGATCCCGCCTCCCTTCCCACAGTCACTATGGGCAGGTCGCCACCCCCCAGCTGGGACCAGTTCCTGATCTTTCCCCCATAGATCCCTGCCAGCTGCTCTTCCGTCAGCCCCTCCACAGGGTTCCCGGCATCCACACACACCGCAATGCCCTCCAGGGCCACCAGGTTTTCCACCATTCCCCCGGCTCTCTCCTCCTGGCCCAGGCTTCGGGAGGAGAGCCCGATATCCGCGGTGCCCTCCGCCACGGCGGCTATCCCTGCGCTGGAACCGGTATACCGAATGACCACCCTGACATCGGGATATTTTTCCATAAAAGACTCCGCCAGAGCATCCGTCAGTTTTTCCATGGATGTGCTCCCGGCCATATGGATGGTACCGGAAAGGGGCGTGGAACCGCTGCCCGGTCTCTCCCGGTTCCGGATCCCGTCCTCCGTCTCGCAGCCTGCCAGAATACTCAGGATCAGTGCCTCCGCCCCTGCCAGCAGAAGCAGCCTGCCAAATTTTCCCCCCATGTCATGTCCCCCACAGTGTGGCCAGGATACCGTCCGCAATGGCCTGGGCCATATCACCAAAACGCTCGTCAAACAGCCGGTTGTCCGCATCTGTGTTGATAAACCCCGCCTCCACCAGCACCGCCGGCATCTGGGTCCTGTTGAGCACTGCCAGATTATCCCTCTGATTCACTCCCTGATTCTCAAATCCCACTTCCTCCAGACGGGTATTGATATTATAGGCCAGCCTTCCGGCCTCCCCGTAAGGATTTGTCACCAGCGTCTCCACACCGGTGTACTGGTTGGGATAGGGACTGGAATTCCGGTGGATGGACACAAAGTAATCCCCTCCCACCGCGTTAGCCTCCTCTGCCTTCTGGGCCGGGGATTCATAGACATCCCCGGTGCGCGTGTAATACACCTCCACCCCGTTCTGCTCCAGGATCCTTCCCACTTCCAGCGCCAGGGCCAGTGTGTCGTCCTTCTCCTGCCTGCCCTCATATACCGCCCCCGGGTTACCGCCGCCATGTCCCGCATCTATCACGATCAAAGCCATAAAAACAGACCCTCCACATATCTCTATATAAGATATGTGGAAGGCCTGCCAAAAGTTCCTTGGAAGGCACCTGTATATATGCTCTGGCGTCCTGTGCTACACAGCGGCATCCACCTTGGAGCCCTTTATGTCCTCTGCCACCAGATTCATCTTGCCTAAGATTTTCTGCACTTCCTGCCGCACTTCTGCCTGTACCTGTTTCATGTCCATGGACTCCTGCACGGGCATCTCCTCCAGGATCTCTTCCAGTTCTTCTTCCTCTTCCCTGCGCTCCTCCAGGATCTCTTCCATCTCTTCCTTTTTCTCTTCCACGGCCTCGGCCTGCTCTTCCCGCTTCTCCTGTTCCTCGTCCAGGTGCTTCTTGGCCTCTTCCTGCACCATGCCGATCACATCCTGCCTGGCCGCTTCCAGTACCTCCTCCGCCTGCTTCTGAGCCTCCACCATAGGATCCTTCTTCAGACGCTCCAGGCGCATTCCCCTGATTACGCTGTTTTCTCCTTCAATGGTACCCTTGGCCTGCGCAATTGTCTGGCGATAGTAACCTTCCGCCTTGCCCAGATCCGTCATCCATCTCTCATAATCCTCAAACCCCCTGCTCTCAAGATCCTGGTACCTGCTCCACTCCTGCTCCGTGAGGGCGTCCTCTCCAGGCTGATACTCCTGACCGTAGGCTTCCGCCATGGCCCGGGCCACCTGCTCCCTGCGCCCCCGCTGCACCAGTTCCTCGTCGCCTTCTTTAATACCGTAATAATTCCTGACCTTCTCTTTCTGAGCCTCAATGCTCTCCAGATTCTCCCGGGCATCCTTCAGAGTCTCCGCCGACTCCTCCGCAATCCTCCTGCTCTTGTCAAGCTCCTGGTCAATCTTCCTGTCGCCTTCCCACATATCGCTGACAATTTTCAACGCCCGCTTCTGAGCCTGTTCCTTCTTCTGAGCGATTCTGTCCCGCAGAGCCACGTTCCCTGTAAGGCCTCCGGCGTACACTGCCTTTTTCTCGCCGCTCTGTCTGTCGTTCCTGGTTCCCTCCCTGTCCAATGCAGCCTGCGTATCCCCTGCAAAGACAGTAACATTTTCTCCAACTCTCATGCCTCTCCCTCCTTGGAACTAAAATATCCCTAACCTGCACTCCTGTTTCTTCTATATCTCTATATCGGCAGGACGGGGCCAATACTTAAGGAAGTACCTGGAATATCCTCTCCGTATTCTCCTTGGCCCTGGCTTTCAGCACCTCTTCCTCCACCCCCATATATTTCGCCACATCCCTGGCCACATAGGATATATTCCGGGGCAGATTTGTCCTGTCCAGCCCCGGCACATTTTTAGGGGTTAAATAAGGTGCGTCTGTCTCCAGAAGAATGCAGAAACGGAAGGAGATCTGAAGATGATTAAGACAAATAATACAGGGATCCTGACGGCAATACAGGAAATCCGGGAAATGGGTCTGAGCAGGGCCCTGAGAGTAGTATATGAACAGCGTCTGAAGGAAATTCGGGACAGAAAGGCACAGAAAGGCACAGGATGACTATGTGCGGGAAGAAGGGATTGCCATTGGAGAGGCAAAGGGAATCCCTTTGGGCGAGACGAAAAAACTGGTCAGTCAGATCAGAAAAAAAGCCACCAGGGGTATGGAAGTCAAAGAAATCGCCCAACTTCTGGAAGAGGATGATTTCTTTATCCAAAAAATACACAACCTTATTCTCTCCCATCCTGAATGGAAGGACGATGAGATCGTCCGACGGTTATAAGCCACAGGAACCTGTTATACCAGTTCATTTCCGCCAGTCTCCAAGAAAATGTAGCAGAAAAATATATTTGGATATTGACATCCCAGAAGAAAACTCTTATACTATGTCATGAATCAGTTAAATGGCTGGTTTGATTAGTTCTGAATGTATCGTTTACACCCATAGTTCCGGGGTAGTAAAGGTTTCGACAGGGGTTCTGCAGCTGGAGAAGCTATCCGTCGCGGCACGTAAACCGCAACCTAAACTAAACGCTGAAGACAATTATCAGTATGCACTTGCAGCCTAACTGACTTTGGTCGGTTTGCTGTGAGTGACGCCGCCTAAGGCGGCTTGTCCGCTCCAAGGCACCCACACTTTGGAAACCGGGCATCGACTATGTGGGAAACGACACGCGTTAAGCTTTGCGCGCGCGGGCGTAGAATGAAGCTACTGAATTCGGAAGGTTGTTCGTTTCCTGCCGAAGGAGGGAACAGGCCGGAGCAAGTCCGGCCGGGATAACGGACTATGATAGTAGAAGGACAGGGAATGAGCTTTTGGACACGGGTTCGACTCCCGTCTACTCCATTGGCAAAAATAAATCCAACCGCTCTATTTTAAAGAATAGCGGTTGGATTTATTTTATTTCCAGGACATCTGCAACTGCTTTTTCTGTTTTACACAATCTGAAAGATATAGATTGATAAGCGTCTGATATGGAATACCGAAATCATCGCTTTGCGCTTTAAAATAATCAATCGTGTCACTATCAATATTAATTGTGACTTGTTTTTTCAGTTTTTTTGAATACGGATTTTTTCTGGGATTCAAATTTTCAATATCATATTCTTCTCTCATAAACCCTCTCCTTTTACATACTTGTTATAGGTTCTTATTTCATTTTTTGTCGCTTTTCTGGCCGAAATGATCCTGATACTATTTTCCTCCCAACGGCAGCAATGACTTACAATACACAGATTTTCATGTTTTCGTTGATTTATTTGATTCTTGTTTTCATCCCACTCAAAATTAATATCATCCATAATTAGATTATAATTATTATTTAATTATATGTCAATTCCCATTGGCATAATTAGATACAAAATCTGTGTCATTTCCTAAAAGCCCTTGGCAAAAATAAATCCAACCGCTCTATTTTAAAGAATAGCGGTTGGATTTATTTTACAGATTTTTCACCTTAAAGTCTCTCTCTGTCTCTCTTCTCTGATCTTTTTTGGCGATATCCTGACGTTTGTCGAAGAGCTTTTTACCCCTGGCAAGGCCCACGCGCACTTTGGCCCGGCCGTTCTTAAAATAGACTTCCAGAGGCACAAGGGTATACCCTTTCTCCGCCACCTTTCCCGCCAGTTTGTTGATCTCATACTTATGCATAAGCAGTTTTTTGGGCCGGAGCGGATCCTTGTTGAAGATATTTCCCTTTTCATAGGGGCTTACATGCATGCCGTACACATACACCTCCCCTGCCTCAATGCGGATAAAAGACTCCTTGATGCTGCACTTTCCCATGCGCATGGACTTTACTTCCGTGCCATGGAGCGCCACCCCGGCCTCATAGGTTTCATCTATAAAATAGTCATGGTAGGCTTTTTTATTGTTTGCAATCAGTTTCTGCGCTTCCTTCCCCTGTGCCATACCCATCCTCCTTATTTATGCGAACAGACTCAGGTACCATTCCCTGAGCCCTCTCAGGCCTGGTATAACCCCCACCAATTAACCACAGGTTACACTTTTTTAAATTTCCATCTGCGTCGTTGGTCTACGCTCCGCCTTGCAGACTGAACATTTTTGCGGGTTATACTAATCCACTATTCCAAAGTCAATAGATCTGTTAAAACGGTCACACCCCTCCACGCACACCTTCAACGGCATGCCAAGCTTGTAACTCTTTCCCGTGGCCTCCCCCACCATCTCGCAGGTGTTCTCACTATAATAGAAATAGTCCCCGGGAATCTTTGACACATGCACCATTCCCTCCACCGTGTTGGGCAGTTCCACATAGATTCCCCAGGTGGTGATGCCGGAAATGACCCCCTCAAAAGTCTCTCCCAGGTGGTCTTCCATATATTCCACCTTCTTGAGTTTATCTGTCTCCCGCTCTGCCTCGTCCGCCCGCCGCTCCGTCTCGGAAGAATGCTTTGCCACCTCCGGCAGAATGCTCCGATAATGGGCAGACCGCTCCTCCCCCAGTCTTCCCCGAAGCCAGTCCTTGATAATCCTGTGAATCTGCAGGTCGGGGTACCTGCGGATAGGAGAGGTAAAATGACAGTAATACTGGCAGGCCAGCCCAAAATGCCCGCTGCACTCCACGCTGTACTTTGCCTGTTTCATGCTCCGCAGGGCCATACGGCTGATCATGGCCTCCTCGGGAGTCCCCGCGATGCTGGCCAGAAGTTTTTGAATCTCCTTGGGATGAACCTCCTCCCCGGAAGTCTTCTGCCCCTGCCTTCCCACGGCTTTCATATAATAGCCGAAATTGTTGATGATGGCCGAAAGTTTCCGGATCCGCTCCCCGTCAGGCACATCGTGGACACGGTACACAAAGGGCAGTTCCAGCCAGTAAAAATGCTGCGCAATGGTCTCGTTTGCCGCCAGCATAAAATCTTCTATAATATCCGTTGCCACATTCCGCTCATAGGGCAGAATCTCCAGAGGATGCCCCGCCCTGTCCAGCCGTATCTTACACTCCGGAAAATCAAAGTCAACAGATCCCCGCCTACGCCTTCTGGCCCGAAGAATCCCCGCCAGTTTCTCCATATTTTGAAACATGGGAAGCAGTTCTCCATACTGTTCATATTCCTCCTGCTCTGCCAGGCTTCCGTCCTCCAGAAGCTCCCGCACCACATTGTAGGTCATGCGGCGGTTCACGCAGATGACTGACTCACAGATCTCATAGTCCGTGATCACGCCCCCCTGGTCCACGGTCATCAGACAGCTCAGGGCCAGCCTGTCCACTCCCTGGTTCAGGGAACAGATACCATTGGAAAGAGCGTGGGGCAGCATGGGGATCACCCTGTCCACCAGGTAGACGCTGGTGCCCCGCTTCAGGGCCTCCCTGTCCAGTGCGGAATTCTCCTGCACATAGTTGGCCACATCCGCAATGTGCACTCCCAGATGATATTTTTCACCGTCAAAGTTCAGACTCACCGCGTCGTCCAGATCCTTGGCGTCCTCCCCGTCAATCGTAACCATGTCCATGTGACGCAGATCCCTCCGCCCCTCCATATCCGCCTGGGATACTTCCTTGGATACCCTGCCGGCCTGGTTCAGAATCTTCTCCGTAAACTCCATGGGCAGCTCGTAGCCCCGCACAATGGAGAGAATATCCACCCCAGGGTCGTTGATATGCCCCAGGATCTCCACCACTCTCCCTTCCGGTTTGCGCCTGTCCGAGCCATAGTCCGTGATCTCCACCACCACTTTGTGGCCTCCCACGGCTCCTTTGGACTGTTCCCGGGGAACGAAAACATCCTGGGGCAGCCTGGTATTGTCCGGGATCACAAAGCCATAATTTTCCTTGGACTGTTCATAAGTTCCCACCACATGCCTGATGCTCCTGGCAATGACCCGGACCACTTCCGCCTCCTGCCGCCTTCCCGCCTTCCCGGGCAGCAGGGCAACCTCCACCGTATCTCTGTGAAAAGCCCCTTTCGTCTTTCCCTCGGGAATATACAGATCCTCCTCCCGGCCTTCCACTTCCACAAAGCCAAATCCCTTTGCATTGCCGAGAAAGGTCCCTGTCAGCATCCTGCCGCTGGCCTTTACATATTTTCCCCTGGGAGTCTGCTCCAGTTTTCCCTCCGCCAAAAGCTGTCCCAGCACTTCTCTCAGCGCCTCCCGCTCTTCCCTGGCCACCTGCAGCAGCACTGCCAGTTCCTTTTCCTTCATGGGCACATAGAGAGCATCCTCCACCAGGTCGCAGATCATTTTCTTTCTGGCAGCCATTGACCGCTTTTCTTCATTATTGTCAGTATTACCAGTACCCATAAGCCTCCTAATCTCAGGTTCCGGGGACACCTGTTTTACAGGCGCACCCGCCCCTGCGCCGAATCCGCAGATACGAAAAGACACCCTTGCTGCTCCACAAGAGTGTCTCCTTCACGTACCGTTAAAATACATTCAGATTCAGTACCATCGCAAGTATCATGAAAAGCACCGCCAGAACCTTGGTGATCTTCACCAGACGGCCTTCCATGGAGCGTCCTTTGTTCTTGCCCCAGTAAGTCTCTGCGGCTCCGCTGATAGCCCCCAGGCCTGCGGACTTCCCCTCCTGCATCAGTACCAACACCACAAGCGCCATGCATACAAAAATAAATGCCACTGTCAAAATAACCCTTAACACATCCATTTATCTGCACCTCCCACGTTTTAGTCATTCATTGTGCTCCAGCACCAAAACAATCATACTGCTTGATTTTACCATAAATGCCACAGAGAAGTCAACCTGCTTTTGACATGTTTTGTCCACAATTAGACGGGGCACCAAACTGCTGCCAATTCCCCCTGTCCTGATTCTTCCTTATATAAAATATATAAAAACCAAAATCAGCACCCCCAGGGCAGAGCCCCAGAACATTCATGCGCAAAAACGCCTGGGCAAAATCCCGCCGGGACGTCCTTCTCCCTGGCCCCGGAAATTGTGAAGCCTTGGAGAATCTGATATGATTGTGGAAACTTTCCTTCCGGAATCTGTCACTTTGGTTTCAAGGCTTCCAAATTTTTCACAGGATACAGGTAAACTTTGCATCATTCAGGAGAAAAAAGCCCGTAAAACAAACAAAAATGACCAGAGCCATCTGTCGTTTTTCTCTTCTGTCTCACAGGAACCGCGTCGAAAAAAATAAAAAATTCTTGACAGCCCACAAAGTGTAATATATACTGGCTATGTTGATTGCATACAGGGTTAATCGTATACAGGTATACAAGGGGGAGGGGATAAGGGGTTATTCAATCCCTTTTTGCTAAACCCGGATTATCCTGTGGAGTACCCGAGTATGCATGGTAAATCAAGTAAGGAGGAGATTTATGAAAAACAAGAAATTTCTTGCTTTTGCGCTGGCTGCGGCAATGACCATGTCCATGGCTGCCTGCGGCAACGAGCCGGGAGAGAGTTCTGAGAACAGTTCCCAGGGAACTTCCGAGAACAGTTCCGGTTCTTCCGAGAGCGGCTCCGGCAGCGAAGAAAGCGGTTCCGAGGACGCATCCGACAGCAGCTCCCAGGATGAGGCCGATGCCAATGTGGTTGACGCCGAGCTTAAGAGCCTGTCCGGCAAGGAGTACGGCACAGATTATGTGTCCCTGTATTCCAAATACGGCAAGGACATCACGATTGCCGATGTGACCGAGGATGAAGACACAGGAAATGCCTACATTGTGAAGGACGGCGTGCGCTACGAACTGGGTCTGGATTTCCTGTCCATGGCCATGGTGCTCAACACCACCGTGCCCGAGGGCGGTATCTGGGAGAGCGAAAGCGATGTGTACGCCAACTGGTGGAAGCTCTACATTCAGCGTTGGAATGCCCTGCTGCCTGAGATTCCCCTGTATGCCAATGAATACTATAATATGTACCGCTCCACCATCAAGGGTGTGGAGGAGTATCCCACCAACCCTTACTGGGATACCACCAAGGCCCTGATTCAGTGGACCAGCGACAAGCCTGACAACAGCATCATTATCGGAGATGTCACCGAGCTCTCCGGCAAGTTCCGCTATGCCACCTTCGGCGCCAGCCAGCCCGGCGCTTCCGATCTGGCCATCCAGTATATGATCGTGGGTCTGGACACTGTCACCGCCAACAAGGAAAGCGACTTTGTTTGGAATGACACTGTGGTGGCTTCCCACGAGGATACCGAGAACGCAGACGGTACCAAGACATACACTGTCAAGATCAAGGAAGGCCTGAAGTTCTCCGACGGCAGCCCTGTTACCGCCAAGAACTACGTGGCGTTTACCATGGCCTTCTCCACCCCGGTGGCTGCGGAAGCCGCAGGCAAGGATCACCAGTCCGGTCTGACCTATGTGGGCTTTGAAGATTTCAACAGCTATACAGGCCCCGACTCCGCAACCGGCAGCAAAGTCTTCAAGGGTATCCGTCTGCTTGACGACTATACTTACTCCGTAACTGTCTCCGACAAGTACCTGCCCTACTTCTACGATGTGACCTATGCAGGCTTTAGCGCCCAGTATCTGCCTATGTGGATCGGCGATGCGGACATCAAAGATGACGGCGAAGGCGTGTACTTTACAGACGACTTCTATGAGAAGGATGGGGACAGCTACAAACTGGCTTCTCTCATCAAAGCTACCTCCACGAACACGGATGACACTTATCCCTGCTCCGGTCCTTACTACATTGAGAGCTTTGACAATGCAGACAAGTCCGCTGTATTGAAGCGCAACCCTGAGTTCCCTGGTGACTTCCAGCAGGCCGTTCCTAGCATTGAGACTGTAGTCTACAAGAAAGTAGTTACCTCAACCCAGCTGGAAGACCTGAAGGCAGGCGGCGTGGACGTGCTGCCCAACATCACCGGCGGCGAAGCCACCAACGAGGCCCTGGCCCTGGTGGAGGCAGAACCCGACAACTATGTTTCCACCCACTACAGCCGTGCAGGATACGGAAAACTTGCTTTCCGCTGCGACTTTGGCCCCTCTCAGTTCCCTGAAGTGCGTCAGGCTGTGGCATTCTGCCTTGACCGTGCAGGCTTTGCCAAGGATTTCACCGGCGGCTACGGCGGCGTGCAGGACGGCCCTTACTACTCCGGCTCCTGGATGTACCAGGCTGCAGTGGGCCAGGGCATGATGCTGAACGCCTATGCAACCTCTGTTGACAGCGCCATCGCTGTGCTGGAGGAGGGCGGCTGGGTATACGACGCCGAAGGCAATCCCTACGAGTCCGGCGTGCGTTATAAGCAGATTCCTGCCAGTGAGATCAGCGAAAGCGACATTACTTACCAGTCCAAGGACGGTGCATATGTCACCACCAAAGTGGGCGACAACTACTATATGCCCCTTGTGCTGAACTGGTACGGTACTTCCGACAATGATTTCTCCGACCTGCTGGTGACTGGCTTCGTGAACAACGAGAATATGAAGAACGCCGGATTTGTGGTACAGTACACCTTCGGTACGTTCCAGGCCATGCTGGATGAGCAGTATCAGGCACCTGTATACGGTCTGTATCAGGGACCTGCTCTGTACACCAACTTTAACTATGCAACAGGGTTTACCAGTGCTGCTTATGACTATTCCTACAATCTGAGCATTGACCCCAGCATGTATGACAATTTCTACAACAGCTATTTTATCAAGGATCCGGCAGATGCCTACTGGCTGCAGTAAAGCCGGCCGCATCGGATGAGATAGGAATTACTTTCTGCAACAGCCACAGCGGTGGAGAAGAGAAAGCACAGGCTGCTGTCAGGTTCTCCTGACAGCAGCCTGTATTGCATTGTAAACTGTTCTTAACAGTTCAGTACCCTGTCTGAATTGTTACAGCTGCTCCCTGGGAACTGTAAAGAATCCTTTTTTATCGTTCCTTAAGGCGTGTTTGAAAAATACTTTCTGTCAGCCATTATTTTCGGTCAACGACAGAAATGATTTTTCAAACATGCTCTGGCACTTTCGAGAATAATTTACTGTCTGTTTCACGCCGCCCTTGCAGAGTCAATAGAAAATGCCATAAATTATATGAGCTATTGAAAGTCACTTCTTTATTCAAAGAAAAAATGAGGGATCGCATATGGGAAAATACATAGTCAAACGAATTGGTTATATGGTCGTGGTACTGATAGTGTTATCATTCATTATGTTTATGATCTACAACCTGGTACCCAGCAATCGTGCCTTTACGGACGCAAACAACGACATCAAAACCCTGAAGGGCAATATCTCTGCCGAGGAGCGCCAGGCCCGCTTTGAGGAACTGTACCTGCAGTACCAGCGCCGCTACGGCACGGATGTGGAAAACCGCGTGATACGCTACCTGCGCTGGGTGGGCGTCTATCCTCTCTACGACGGCAGCTTTAACGGTCTGCTCCAGGGCAATCTGGGTTACTCTTACGATTACCAGAAACCAGTGCTTGACGTGGTGGCGGATCCCATGAAAGTCACCATACGCATTAATATCTTTGCCACCATCCTGGCCCTGGGCATAACCATCCCCCTGGGCATACACTGTGCGGTGAAACGGGGAAAGTGGATGGACCAGGCCGTGCAGGTAGTCACCATCATAGGTTACAGCCTGCCCACATTCCTGATCAGCATTCTGTTTATCTGGGTCTTCTGCTCCAAACTGGGCTGGTTCCCCCCCAGCGGCATGAAGACGCCGGGTTCAAACTTCACCGGGCTGGCGTTCTGGAAAGATTCCCTGTATTACATGGCTCTTCCCCTGATCGTTATGACCTTCTGCAGCCTTGGAGGCATGACCCGCTATGTGCGGGCTTCCATGATTGAAGCCCTCTCCATGGACTGCATCAAGACCGCCAGGGCCAAGGGACTGAGGGAAAAGCTGGTGGTCTATTCCCACGCCTGGAGAAACGCTCTGATCCCCATTGTCACTCTGGTGGTGGGATGGTTCCTGGGAATCTTCTCCGGCTCCCTGGTGATCGAGCAGATGTTTGCCATCAACGGCATGGGCAAGCTCATGATTGACTCTCTGAACAAAGCTGATTATGACGTGGTACTTTTAATGCAGATGTTCTATGTGGGCATGTCCCTTCTGGGCAATCTGATCATAGACATTATCTACGGCCTGGTGGATCCCAGGGTGCGCGTGAACAAGTAGAAGGGAGAATAGGACAAAATGAGCAAAAAAACGCCAAACAATTCTTCAAAGAAAAAAGGAAACGTCCTGGGCCGCTGGCTCTCCCGCTGGTTCCGGGGCGGCAGCAACCAGCTGGCGGAGGAGATGGAAAAAAGCGCCGCCGGAATGGACAAGGAGGAACTGGTAAGCCCGGGTAAACAGGTTCTGCGCAATTTCCTGGAACGGAAGCTTGCGGTGGGAGCCCTCTGCCTTCTGGTGATCATGTTCCTCACCATGATCATCGGCCCCATGTTCATGCCCACCTACTCAGATTCCTACACGGAGATCACTCAGAAAAGCGTCCCTCCCACCATGTCCATGATGAAAGTGCCAAAGGAACTGGCAAAGGATATTAAAATGATCGACGGCTTCGGTTCCTTCACGGTGGGACTCTCCAACGCCGGAAAAGTGTACATCTGGGGAGCCACCCAGATCGGAACCACCGGCATAGACATAGCGGACATCCCCCAGGAAGTGAAGGATGCCAAGATCACCATGATCGCCGCGGGAATTGACCACATTGTGGCCATTAGCGAGGAAGGAAAAATCTACTGCTGGGGCAACAACCGTCTGGGACAGTTCGGCACGGCGGAGGAAACCCTGGCGGCCGGCGGACAGCTGAACCCCAACATTGCCTACATGCCCGAGGAACTGGCCACGGAAGGGGTGGATCCCTCCCATATCAAGAAATTTACCTGCGGCTACCAGTGTACGGCCATCCTTATGGATGACGGCACTCTCTACCTGTGGGGCAACAAGCTCACATACGGCAATATGGATGTCTTCCTGAATGCGGCGGGACTTAAGGATATTGACTTCACCCTGAACTATGTGGTGGGCCTGAACATGAAGCGGGACAGCGTCTACACAGGTACCAGGGGCCTCTACGATGTGGCCAAGGACAATGTGTCCGGTCCCACCCAGAAGACAAAAGATTTCCTGAACGGACGCACCATCACCTCCCTCACCGCCTCCAGCTCCAGTGTCTGCCTTCTGCTGAGCGACGGAACGCTGGGCTTTGTGGGAGATTTTGCCACCAATGCCATACCCGTTCCCGCTCTTGTGAACGGTGAAAAATTTGTCCAGGTGGTGGGCGGCAGCTATCACTACACCGGTCTCACCGACCAGGGCAGAGTTTACTCCTGGGGCAGCAACACCCAGGGCCAGACAGATGTTCCCTCTGAGGCGACGGGGGTATCCCGGCTCTTCTCCGGCTCCTTCCAGAGCTACGGGGTGGATGAGAACAATTCCCTCCAGGCAAAATGGGGCCTGAAAGGCTACCTCTTCGGCACGGAGGTTCACGGGGCGGATATCTTCCAGCGCATTATCAACGGCGGCAAGATGACCATGACCATCGGCGCGGTGGCCGTCATTATCTCCGCTATCATCGGCATGATCGTGGGATGCCTCTCCGGCTACTTTGGGGGCAAGGTGGATATCCTCCTTATGCGTGTGGCGGAAATCTTCACTGCCATCCCCTTCCTGCCCTTTGCCATGATTCTCTCTTCCGTCATGGGCCGTATGAACTTAAGCGAGAACATGAGAATTTTCATTATCATGTGCATCCTGGGTGTGCTCACCTGGCCGGGCCTGGCAAAACTGGTCCGCGGACAGGTTCTGGTGGCCAGGGAAAGCGAGTACGTGATGGCTGCCAAGTCCATGGGCGTAAAGGAATGGCGCATTGCCTTCAAGCACATCCTTCCCAACGTCATGTCGGTTATCCTGGTGTCCCTGATGCTGGATTTCGGCACCTGCATGCTGACGGAATCAACCCTGAGCTACCTGGGCTTCGGCGTGGCCTATCCCCGTCCTACCTGGGGCAACATGCTCAACGGCGCCAACAACGCCACCATTATCAACGCTTACTGGTGGCAATGGCTGTTTACCGCCATGTTCCTGGCAGTGACCACCATCTGCATCAATATTGTGGGCGATGCCCTGCGCGACGTGATGGATCCCAGATCCAGCGTGGATAAATAAGGAGGAGGAGCCATGCCGCTTTTAGAGATCAAAAACCTGAAAACCTATTTTAAGACCAAAAGGGGAATCGTAAAGGCTGTCAACGACGTGTCCTACTCCCTGGAGGCAGGAAAAACCCTGGGCGTGGTGGGAGAATCCGGCTCGGGGAAATCCGTCTCCGCCATGAGCATCCTGCGCCTGCTTGACGACAATGGATATGTAGAGTCCGGGGAGATCTATTTTGAGGGAAGGGAGCTCACAAAGCTCTCCGTGGACGAACTGTACCACATTCGCGGAAACGCCATCTCCGTGATCTTCCAGGAGCCCATGACCAGCCTGAATCCCGTGTTTACCATAGACCGGCAGCTCAGCGAGCCCTTCCGCATCCACCAGGGCATGAAGAAAAAGGAAGCCCATGAGAACGCCCTGAAAATGCTCTATGACGTGCAGATCCCCAACCCGGAAGCCGTCATACGCCAGTACCCCCACCAGCTCTCCGGAGGTATGCGCCAGAGGGTCATGATCGCCATGGCCCTGGCCTGCCGGCCCAAGATCCTTATCGCCGACGAGCCCACCACCGCCCTGGACGTGACCATCCAGGCCCAGATCCTCCGCCTGATGAACGACCTTCAGCGGGAAAAGGGCACCTCCATCATCTTCATCACCCATGACCTGGGCGTGATCAACGAGATGGCCGACGATGTGGCGGTTATGTACTGCGGCCAGGTGGTGGAGAAAGCCAGCGCAAAACTCATTTTTGCCGACTGCTCCATGAGCCACCCCTACACGGAGGGACTGATGTTCTCCATCCCCCGCATTGATTCCATCCATGAGAAGATAGAACCCATCCCCGGCGTGGTCCCCCACCCTCTGGCGCTTCCCAAGGGCTGCAAATTTGCCCCCAGGTGCAAGTACTGTACCAAAAAGTGCATGGAGGAGGAACCGGCCCTGGTAGATGCCGGCGAAGGACAGCTGATCCGTTGTTTTTATCCCGAAAAGGAGGTAAGGCGCAGTGCAGAACACAAAAAAATTATTGTCAATCAGTAATCTGAAAAAATATTTCCCCGTGGCAAAATCCTCCTTTTTCCAAAAGGAACAGCTCTATGTGAGGGCCAACGAGGATGTGTCCCTGGACATCTACGAAGGGGAGACCATCGGCGTGGTGGGCGAGAGCGGCTGCGGCAAGTCCACCCTGGGCCGTGTGCTCCTGCAGCTTTACACCCAGACCGCAGGCAACACCATGTACTATGGCGCCACCCTGGACGAGACCACTCCCTGGTATGTGTCCGACACCCTGCACCACCTGGACAAGTACAAGGCAAAACTGGCGAAAGCCACGGAGAAAGCCAATGCCCTGGACAGACAGGTTCAGGCTGCCGGGGAGAACGCGGATTTCTACCTGCTGCAGGACCGGAACCTGGCCCGCTGCGAGGAGCAGACCTGTCTGAACGCCATCGTGAAGATTCTGGGAGGCTTTTTCGTGAAGGATGAGGGCGGGGAAGGATGCCGCCTGCTGCAGAAGGTTCTCGAGGAGAATATCAAGCGAAACAAGCTGAAGGCAAAGCACCAGAATGTAAAAGGGGATTATGACTACTGCATCCAGCAGGGAATGGCTTCCTCCCTGCCCAAAGTCAGCAGCCTGAAGAAGAAGCTGGACGACCTGGAAGCTCAGATCGCGGCCTGTGACAAAAGCACCGCCCAATGCCAGGCCAGTCTGGATGAACTGCGGGCCAAAAACGCAGGCAACCCGGAGTTTGCCAAGTATGAGGCCATGCGGGACAGCGGCATTGACCTGTCCCGGCTGAAATACTCCGAGATGCGCCTGCTGCGGAAAGACCTGCAGATCATTTTCCAGGATCCCTACTCCAGTCTGAACCCCCGCATGACCATAGGCCAGATCATTGAGGAAGGCCTGGTGACTCACAAGTTCTACAAGCACGGTTCCCCCAAGCTGCGGGAGCACATTGTGGACACCATGAAGAAATGCGGCCTCCAGGAGTACATGCTCTACCGCTATCCCCACCAGTTTTCCGGCGGACAGAGGCAGCGTGTGGCAATCGCCCGGGCCCTGGCAGTGGCGCCCAAGTTTATTGTCTGCGACGAGTGTGTCTCCGCCCTGGATGTGTCCATTCAGTCCCAGATTATCAACCTGCTCCAGGAGCTGAAGGAGAAAGAGCATCTGACCTATATGTTCATCTCCCACGACCTCTCCGTGGTGCGCTATATCTCGGACCGGATCTGCGTGATGTACCTGGGCAATATTGTGGAGCTGGGGGATGCCAAGACCATATTTGAGGATCCCCGCCACCCCTACACCGTGGCCCTGCTCTCCTCCATCCCCACCACGGACCCGGACAATCTCAAGAAAGAGCGGATCCTGCTGGAGGGAAATATTCCCAGCCCCATCAAGCCCCCCACAGGCTGCAAGTTCCACACCAGGTGCTACATGGCCTGTGACAAGTGCAAGCGCGTACCCCCCCAGCTCCAGGAGATCCAGCCTGGCCATTTCCTGGCCTGCCATTTCCCCGAGCGGAAGCTTGACGAAAACGGAAATTATCTATTTGAACTGCCCAAGATGGAGCGCCGTTCCAACCGGGGCTCTGAGGAAAATGTATGATCTGGAAAAGACTGAAAAAATCCACTCCCGAACAGGAAAAGCAGTTTGCGGAGCAGATGAAAGAGGCCGGGGTCAGCCCCAAGGATAAACTGCTTATGACCCTCACGGCCTATGTGGTCATCCTGCTGCCCTGCCTGCTGGTACTCCTCGGTTTAAGTGTCTTTATGTTATGGATCCTGGGGCTGCTGTGACAGCATGCCCCGGGATCTTTTTTTGCTTCGCTCATCTTTCAGCGGACAAGCCTGCCCCGGACATTCTCTTTTTTGTCCGGAGCCCCTTTCCCGCCGCCTACTGCACGTGGAAGGCCAGAAGGCCCGGGTACTCCGCCGCCTTCCCCAGCTCCTCTTCTATCTTCAGCAGCCTGTTGTACTTTGCCACCCTGTCGCTGCGGCAGGGTGCGCCGGTCTTGATCTGCCCCGTTCCCCAGGCCACCGCCAGATCCGCTATGGTGGTGTCCTCGGTCTCCCCGGATCTGTGGGACATGACCGCGGTGTAATTGTTCTTGTGGGCAAGCTCCACCGCCTCGAAAGCCTCCGTGAGGGTTCCGATCTGGTTCACCTTCACCAGGATGGAGCTGGCTGTGCCAAGCTTGATCCCTGCGGCAAGTCTCTTTTTGTTGGTCACAAACAGATCATCCCCCACCAGCTGCACCTTTCCCCCCAGCCTCTGGGTGAGCTTCTGCCAGCCGTCCCAGTCGTCCTCCGCCAGGGCGTCCTCAATGGAGATAATGGGAAAGCTCTCGGCGAGCCGCTCAAAATAGGAAATCATCTCCTCCGTGCTGCGGATGACCTCCTCCCCCTTCAGGCTGCTCTCCCCGGGAAAGTGATACATATTCGTCTTCTCATTGTAGAGCTCACTGGAGGCCGCATCCATGGCAATCCATACCTGCTCCCCAGGGGTGTAGCCGGAGGCCTTTATGGCGTCCACCAGGGTGGAGAGCACACTCTCCGCGTCCGGCAGATCCGGGGCAAAGCCGCCCTCATCCCCCACTCCCGTGGAAAGTCCCTTGTCATGGAGGATTTTTTTCAGGTTGTGGTAGATCTCCGCACAGATGCGCAGGGCTGCGGAAAAGCTGTCCGCGCATACAGGCATAATCATAAACTCCTGGAAGTCCACCGTGTTGGCGGCATGCTTTCCTCCGTTTAAAATGTTCATCATGGGAACAGGCAGAAGGTGGGCGCCTGCTCCTCCCACATAGCGGTACAGGGGCAGGGACAGGGCGCAGGCCGCCGCCCGGGCACAGGCCAGGGAGACGGAGAGAGTGGCGTTGGCCCCCAGATTTTCCTTGTTCTCCGTGCCGTCCAGCTCTATCAGCTTCCTGTCAATTCCCACCTGGTTCAGGGCATTCTCCCCCTGCAGGGCAGGGGCAATCTTGTCGTTTACATTCTTCACCGCGTGCTGCACTCCCAGGCCAAAATACCGGGGTTCCCCGTCTCTGAGCTCCACCGCCTCAAACCGGCCGGTACTGGCTCCTGAGGGAACCGCCGCAGTGCCTGTATACTGCTGCCCGTCCTGATGGTTCAGCACGGTCACATCCGCCTCCACGGTGGGATTCCCCCGGGAGTCCAGGATTTCCCTGGCGTGTATGGATACAATTTCCAAATATATGGCCATAAAAAAATTCCTCCTCAGCGCATAATGAATCCGGGTTCTGTAGAACCTGTTTTCGTCCATTATCTCCAGGGAGAAATTTTTTATACAGGAAATGAAGTTCAAACAACTTTGCAAACAATGCTAGTATAACCCCCACCAATTAACCACATGTTTCACTTGTCTAAATTTCTGTGGATTATACTAGCGGACCATGGGATTGGCAGCCTGCTGCACATCTTTGTACACAAACCAGAAGCATCCCAGAGCGGAAGAAAGTATAATAATGCACAGGGCACATAGCCCACACAGAAAGAACTCTCCGCTGAACACCTTACCCGTGCCCACATAGTCATCCGCAAACCTCTCCAGTACCGTCAAGGGCTCATAAGACACAATCCCCGTCAGCGGTGTTCCCTCCATCCAGAACACTCTGAGTACCAGGGACAGATACAACCAGGTCTCTCCAACCGCCATGGCGGCGGCCTGATTCCTGATCAGGACACATACCAGATCCGCCATTGCCACATAGGCCCCCAGCTGCAGAAATGTCACCAGAAAGATCACCAGATACTCCCCTGCAGGCATGGCCCTGTTGAGCCCTCCCGTGAGGATCACACGGCTGCCCACATAGACCGCCGCTCCCGCCCCGTACAGCCCAAAAATAAAAAGCATCTGGGCCAGGAGCTTTGACACATAATATTTTACCCTCCCAATGCCCACGGAGAGAACATTCTGAACCGTCCTCATGGCAAAATCTTCCGCCCCCACATAGGCCGATACCAGAATGGTCAGGGCGCTGAAAACACGCGCCGTTGCGTGGGTGTACATCATATACTCAAAGTTCGCATACCTGGTATATGCAGCATAGTCATATGTATCCTTAAACGCCGTAAGGCTGCTGGTCCCCAGAATAAACAGGGCCACCCCCCACACCAGCCGGCAGCGGCTCATTTTCCGCAGTTCCACCCCCACTAGCTTTCCCACTCTCTACGCCTCCTTCTTTTCAATCTCAATGAAATCTCAATTGATATCTTTTCTCAGGAAAATCAGGTATGACAGAAGCAGAAATGCCGCACACATGACACTGCTCTGGACAAACAGACCTGCAAATTCTCCTGTCAGCACCCTTCTCTCCTCCGCCATCTCGTACATCCTCACCACGGTAGGAATCACGCCACTGTAACCAGGGACAGTGTTCATCAGGGAGGTCTCCACCACAGTGGCAATTGCCCCGGACAGATACACCACCCCAGGCCTTTTCACCAGAAGCGAAATCAGTATGTATAAAGCCATGTAGGTGCAGAGCAGAAGACAGGTTCCTCCGTGAAATGCCAGACTGGATAACCCGTAGTCAGGATAGACCATACCCTCAGGGCGGAACCCCAGGCGTAGGCTCCTGATCCCCACAAACACAACCAGGGCGCTGAGGTACACCAGAATTCCCGTCACAAAAAGGCAGAGGACCTTCACCGCAAAGTACTGGGGACGGCTGACCCCGCAGCTCAGGGTATTCTGCATGGTTCCCTGGTAGAACTCCAGGGTAAACATGGAGCCCGCGATGGGCGCCAGAAACATGAGTACAAAAGTACCGCAGTTTCTCATATAGACAAAAGCTGTGGTATATCCGTAGCTCTCCAATTCAAAATATATTCCAGGCGCCACGGAAAACAGGAGCACAAGCCCCAAAACCACCCCCCAGAACAGCCACAGTGTCCTGGAATACTTCAGTTTCATCAATTCGTTTTTAAACAGCCTCCCCATGTCTCTCAGCCTCTCTCTGACTCAGCAGCAGTTCCACAAAATAAGTCTCCAGGTTAATCCCCCGCTCCTGACAGGCTGCTCCCGCCTCCTGGGCTGAGATCACCTCCAACAGCTTCCCTTTGTGAAGGAATCCATATCTGGTAGCCACCTGCGCCATCTCTGCCAGGTTATGGCTGCTGAACAGGATGGTCATGTTCCTCTCCTGGTTCAGTTTCAAAACCAGCTGCCGCAGCTCCATCACTCCCAGCGGATCCAGGCCGATGGTGGGCTCGTCCAGAATGATAAACTCAGGATCTCCCACCAGCGCTATGGCCAGCCCCAGCCGCTGCCTCATCCCCAGGGAAAACTTCCCTGCCTTTCGGTCTTTCACCTCCGCCAGCCCCACCAGATCCAGAAGCTCCATCAGCTTCTGCTTTGGCTGTCTCCCCAGATCTCTGTCCAGATACCGCCTCTGTACATCCAGGTTCTGCAGTGCGGACATATTGGCATAGACAGCGGGATGTTCAATGAGAGCCCCCATCTTCTTCCTCTTCTCCTGAAGCTCTTTTTTGGATACAGCTCCAAACAGTTCCAGTGTGCCCTGGGTGGGCTTAATCAGACCGCATACCATGCGCATGAAAGTGGTCTTTCCCGCGCCGTTCGCCCCCACAAACCCAAAGATATCCCCCCTGTTGATGGACAGCGTAACATGGTCCAGAGCACACACGGAATGATACTTCTTTGTCAGACCTGTCGTCTTTACTATAGTTTCCATGTTCTTCTCCCCCTGTAATCGGCAGATATACTTTCATCATTCAACACCATTGTGTTTCTCTCTTCGGCACAGTTCTAAATGCCTATTACACTCAATTTCAATATACCATTTTTTCTTTTGGTAAATCAACCCATTTTTTAAAATTATGAAACATATCTGTCAAATGAGTTGAGAGCCTTTCACCGCAAAGTACCGGGGAGGGCCAGTCCCTGTAAAAATGAGAATCCTGAGGAGAAAAGTTATTGAAAGATTTTCTGTGCCTGCGTACAATAATCAGTCAAGAAATATACTCAGAAACCGGAGAACTCTGCCAGAAAATGGAAACAAAAAACGGTTAAGTGAGGGGATAAAAATAGAGCTTATGATGGAATTATCATTCAGAATAAGGGAATATTGGCAGCTGCAGTCCAATGGTCTGCCTGCACGCAGTTTCCTGCAATGCAGGCGGGCCGTTGGATTCGCAATCCACTCCCAATAAACTTCCGCTCACTCTAAGTATAATACTGTGCCTGCATCTGAAACAGGGAGGCATACACCCCGCCCGGGATCTCCATCAGCTCCTTATGTGTTCCGTACTCCGCCATATGCCCCTGGTCAAACACGGCAATCTTATCCGTAAAACGGGTTGAAGACAGCCGGTGTGAAATATAGACCGCGCACTTTCCTTTGACAATCTCATGAAACTTGCTGTAGAGTTCATACTCTGCCAGAGGATCCAGTGCCGCTGTGGGCTCATCCAGGACAATGACGGGCACATTCTTATAGAGCACCCTGGCAAGGGCAAGCTTCTGTCCCTCCCCGCCTGAGAACTGTACCCCGGACTCGTCGAACTCCTTGGAGATATTGGTCTGCAGCCCCTGGGGCAGGGATTGCAGCTTTGTCTCCAGACCGCACTTTTCCACACACTGCTCTATGGTATCCCCGCTGGCAGGCAGCCCCATGGTTATGTTTTCTTCCATGCTGAAAGCAAATAGTTTGAAATCCTGGAAAACCACCCCCAGCCGCCGGACATACTCCTCATAGGGGATTTCAGCAATATTCCTGCCGTTCAGCAGTATCTCCCCCTCCGTAGGTTCGTAGAGGCGGCAGAGCAGCTTGATAAACGTGGTCTTGCCAGCTCCGTTGACCCCCACAATGGACAGAGACTCCCCCTCCCGCAGTGTCAGGGACACATGTTCCAGAACCATATTCCGGGCATTGGGATAGTGAAAGGACACATTCCGAAATTCCAGTACCAGAGGCCCCGCCTCCCCGGAAGCTCCCCTCTTCTCTTCCACAATCTCCGCCTCCGTTTTCCCTCCGGTATATCCGGAAAGTTCCACACAACGGCGGAAATCCTGCACGAAAAGACCGTTTTTTACCAGCTCCGAGAAGGATGCCACCACCTGCCTGACCCTGTCGGAAAAGGTATTGATACTGGTCATATACATGGAAAAATCACCTATCAGCATGCCCTTGAACACTACCCTGTAGGCAAGAATGAGATAGACAATACATTCCTGAAAAATCGCCGCCAGCTCCGGAAACGCATTGTTCCGCTGCAGGGCCAAGTTGTGTCCGGTACAGGTCTTCATATACTCTTCCGCACTGTCAGCCAGCTTGTTATCCAGCCAGTCCTCCAGATGGTTCAGCCGCACCTCTTTTCCATAGATGCTTCCCCGCATGACCCCTATCAGATAATTTCCCTTCCGCATCACCGGCGCATATACCGGCCGCCACTTATCCCACAGCTTCAGATTCCGCCCATCTGCCCACAGCCGCAGGGCAACCACCACCAAAACCAGCAGGAAAATCATGGGCTGCACCGTTATGACAATGGAGGCCACGCCGAACAGGGTCAGCACACTCACCACCATGGCCGCCACATTTTCAAAGATGGCCGCCAGCTCCGTCCCCTCTTTGGCCAACAGCACAAAATCCCTCATTTTCGGCTGCTCTGCCTCCCCATAGGGCATCCTCATCACACACCCGCCCAGGAAATTCTTCAGCTTTCTCAGGGCAGTCTCCATCCGGATACCGGACCGGGATTCCAGAACTTTTTCCAGCATGCCTCCCGCAAAGGTAAAAAGGGCAAAAGCCAGAACATACAGCAGAATATCCTTCTCCTCCTCCCTGGCCGTGATGCCGTTTAAGATCAGCCGGAGAAAGACAATGGGAATAAAAGGCAGGGCAGCTTTCACAAGGATCAGCGGTATCCGGGTCCAGAACAGAGCCGGTTCCAGTTTAAAGGCAATCTTCAGCAGATACCAGCAGTTGGACAACAGTCCCCTTGTCCGGGCGCTTTTTTCTTTTTTCTCTCTCACTTTGCCGCCTCCTTATAATATTCTGCCTGTTTGTCGAACATTTCACGGTAAAGCCCTTCCCGTCCCATGAGCTGTTCATGGGTGCCGTATTCCACAATCTGTCCCTGTCTGAATACGGCAATCCGGTCACAGAACCGGGTGGACGCCAGACGGTGGGAGATAAAAATGGCCATCTTCCCCTTCATAATCTCCCGGAAATTCTGGTACACATGATTCTCCGAGATAGGATCCAGGGCAGCGGTGGGTTCGTCAAATATGACAATCGGAGCATTCTTATAGTAAGCTCTGGCTGTCACCAGTTTCTGCCCCTCCCCTCCGGAGAACTCCACCCCTTCCTCGTCAAAATCCTTTCCCACGGAAGTGTCAAGCCCTTTGGGCAGCTTCTTCAGCTTATCCTCCAGTCCGCTCCTGCGGACAGCCTCCAAAACTTTCTCCCTGTCACAGCGCTGATTCAGCACCACATTGTCCTCCATGGAAAAAGCAAGCAGCTGAAAATCCTGAAATACCACCGAGAGTTTTTTCACATAGTCCTCATAGCGGATGGTGGAAATATCTGTTCCGTTGTACAGGATTACCCCTTCCGTGGGCTCATACAGACGGCAGAGCAGCTTGATAAACGTGGTCTTGCCAGCCCCGTTTATGCCCACCACCGCCAGTTTTTCCCTGTCGCTGATAACCAGTGAGATATGGTCCAGCACCTTCCGCTCTGTGTGGGGATAGCTGAAGGAAACATCCCGAAACTCAATCACATTTTCCTTTTCCTCCCCGGTAAGCCTCACTGTGCCTTTCGTCAGGTGCGCAGGCCTGGCAATCTCCGCATATTCCTTGTACTTATCCGCATACTTGGACATATAAGACATGTGGGTCAGACCGTTGGCAAATCCACTGAATGCGGCGAAAAGGGCCAGAACTGCCCCTGTGTAGACGGTGAAATCCCCTATGGTGATGCTGCCCGTCACCGCCTGGTGCACCCCATAGCCATACATCAAAAAGAGCTGACCAAAATTCACCACACCCTCCACACATCCCAGGATCAGGATCCTGTTCTGATACTTTTTCAGCCTTCCTCCATAGGCGTCCAGTACCCTGGAAAATTTCTCCGCAAGCCAGGCAGAAGCCTGATTGATCCTCACTTCTTTGGCAAAGCTAAAATCCCCCATGGTCTCAAAAAGATAGTTGAATTTTCTGGCGGCCGAGGCCTGTTCCGGCCGAAAGGCATAGGTGCTTTTTTCCCTCAAAAATCCCAGACTGTAGTTCACCGCCGCCACGGCCAGAACCACAAAGAGCACCGCCGGATGCAGCGTAAAGACCAGGCAGGCATATCCCCCCAGACGCAGCGTGTTGGTGGCCAACTCCTGCACAGTGTCCGCCACTGTGTTTGCATGCACATCCCCGGCTATGGTCTCCTGGAGATCCCGCACAGCTCCGTCCTCCATCTTGGCAAAGTCCATGTCCAGAAAAAATCTGCTGTAGTGCTTTACATTCAGCAAGTCACACCCATTTACCGCCATGTTGCAGAACACCTGCATCCCTAAGCGCACAAGCCGCAGAAGCGTCAGCACCCCCACCAGCAGCAGAATATACCCCAGAACCGCCTCCCAGCGCTTCTGTCCTGTGAGCTCGTCAATGATAAATTTGGGCACAATGAGAACTGCAAAGGGTTCCGCCACATCCATCACAGTCTCAACTGCCTTTGCAGCAAAGACCCGCCTGCTGATACCCCAGGCAAACCGGCACAGAAAGATCCAGTTTGAAATTACTTTTTTCATTCTTTTCATTTCTCATCTCTCTTTTCTCACAAGAGGATCCCGGCAGGGAACATCCTCTGAAACAGCCCTGGGGCTCTCCAGAGATACTTTTCTCTCCCATAAGTGTCCAGGATTTTGATCAGCTCCTTCGTCTTGTTCAGTAAATGCTCCATTCCTGAGCTAGTTTACCAAAAAAAATTCCTGCTCACCATCCCCTCTTTTGTTTTCTGCAAATCATCAAAACAATCCAGACTAACAAGATCAGGTATTTCATGCTCATTAAACTTAAGATTTTTATGTATAAAGCATGTAATAATGTGCATTTAATGCATATCTAAATTTAAGACTTTATTTAAATATTCTGTTAATATTTCCTTCTCCTGATTTCTGATTTGAACCAAATTATCTACCAAACTATCCAATACACTTTCTAAATTATAGTTCATTTTTATTTTACATGAAAGCTTTATATATAACATTCGTGCTATTTCACTTCGTCTAGCAACTTTTTCCTTATAGTCTATAATCTGTTGCTCTAACTCATTTTCCCAACCATTCCACTTTGCAAAATATTGCAACCGTTTAGTCATACCTTCATAAATACTCCATAACATATTAAATGGCGACTGCTGGCTAACAAATTTTTCATAAATACTACCGTCTCTCACCATTATTCTTAGTAATTCTAAATATTCCAATACAAGATTTATTGCTTTAATTCCAAATGCGATCCGAGAATCTTTACTTTCCATCATATAATAGCGATTTTCGTAATACATATAACTAGAAATCTCACCTTGGAGATATTGTTTTAGCTTCTTGATGAAATAGTAGTTTGTATATGGGTATTTTTTATTGTGAGCTACAATATCCATTGTCATAAACATATACTCATGCCATCCTGATGTCTCCCATATATATTTTAACGCATTTAAAAAGCTTAATTCTACCTCGTTATATGAAAGTTCAAAACATTGATAAGAATTTCCTACATATCCATAGCAATTATATATTTTCAAAATATTATCATACCCATAAAACAAAACTTCATGTACACTATGTCTTTGGTGAAAACAATCAGAAAAAATCCTCAAATCATATGAATCTAAAAACAAAACACAATAATATTCATCAGCAATTTCATTTGTTATCACCTTATTAATATCTTTTATTTGTTCACAAAAAGCTATATTTATACTATTTATTCTAAGTATTTTATTATATATATTGGAATTCGATCCATATTCAAATGAATCAATGATGTTACAGGATAAACATGAAGGACCATTTAATCTAATAACAGGAAGCATATAATTCATATAATACCAATTGTGTAGATTTTTCTCTGACATTAGTACTACAATAGGAAAGCATACATATTGCGGCCCCATAAAATCATTTCTTGTGTATAACTCCATTTTATACTTTTCTTTCATTTTTTACCACCCTTTTAAGATATTTTTTATCACTTATAATTTAAAGAAAATTACTAACATTAAGAAAAAAAATCCGTTATCTCTTCAACCAGTTCCTCCATCCCTGCTTCATCATCCAGATTAAAAACAGGAACATGAAATTCACATTCAAAAATTTTTTTTATTTTATTATAGTTCTCCCGCCCCAACTTAGTTTTCCCCTGAAATAACCCATATTGATTAGCACTTATATCCATTGGAAATACAACTATTGATATTACTTTTGTATCTATGCTTGATTCAATATACAGAATTGTCCGCCTTATATATGATATCTCATCAAATGGGTTGACACATAATACAACACAATCTGGCTGTGTTGCTGTCAAAAAAATTTGTTGAGGTATTGTAAATTGTAATATATTATCTGTGTTAAATGGAATTGTTCCTGATTGTGAACCAACAAGAATAATTTCAAAATCTTGCACACATAACTTATTTATAATATGATTTATATACCTGACCACATCATATTCATGAATATATACTGACGAATTATATCCCATAGGATAGCAATAATCAAAACCAAATAATAAAGAACTTGGCTCTGTACCGATTTGTCCAACTTTATAACCCTGTTTCACTAAAATCTCTCGCAGTTTTAATTGCAAGGTAAACTTTCCTTGTCTGGAGCTAGTTCCAAACACTCCGACAATTGGTTTAGTTATATGATACAGCATACCCAATATATTGGGGGGAACATTATTTTGATTGATGATAGGAAAATATATTTTATTTGAATTTCTGTCTACATATTCACTAAGATCATCAAATGAAAAAACCTGCTTTCCTTTATCCAATGCTTCTTTTATTATAATCTCCTTTAAATCTTTTTTATCCAGTAACGCAGATAATTCATCCATATGTCCTAATACTAACGTATCAAATTCATCCCAATTGATATCTTTTATATTTCTTATAGTTATGTTTAATACTTTTTTGTCATCCATGCATTGCTGCGTTGTATAACCAACCGTTACTGAATATTTGACATCATAGACAGCTTTTATTGTGAACGGTAGCATCTTGTGGTACCTAAGAAGGCTGTGCATTTCCTTTGAGAACGGAAATAACACAGCACTTTCTATTTTAAATTGACATTCCTCTTTTCTATTCCTATCATATAAATGATAGCACTGTTTCGATATATTTTTGAAACTTTGAATAATATTTTTGAATGTTTTTTTACCTTCCGCCATAAATTTAGCTGCCTGCACAGTTGCATGAGCACAGGCAAAACTATTGCCTTGTCCAATAATATAATCTGGCTGATGCCAAAATAACCTTTGTTTTCCTCCCTTTGCACACAAGTTCATTATATCATTGTCTACATAATAAAATATATCATTTTTCCAACATCTCATATCCGAACATACACCTATAACATTATCAAACGCAGCCGGATATGAGATACACCCTTCATTACTAAAAGCACTTAATATAACGATTCCTTTTTCATATAAGCACTGACAAATAGGATATAAATCTTTCAAGCATTCTGAATCTTCCAGACCAATACTCAAATTTATAATATCAACTTCAATATTAAGATAAATATATTTTAACAATTTCACTAATTCACTATATTCTACACCATTTTCTATGTTATTTAGCTTAATATTAATAATTTCTGCGAATGAACAAGCATTTCTAATAATTCCATAAACAGCCGTCCCATGCCCAAAATTATCATATATTTCACTGCGCATTTCTCCATCAATCCAAAGCATCCCTTTGATATCTTCGTTTTTCAAATCTGGATGTTCCACCCAAACTCCACTGTCAATAATGAGTATCTTTACCTTATTCAACATGACTCCCCTCCATTCAGTTGGTATAATACTCAGCCTGCATATGATACATCTCTGAATATAATCCGTTCGCTTTTACAAGTTCATCGTGCTTACCTTCTTCCACGATACATCCCTTGTCCAGAACAATAATGTTGTCCGCAAAACGCACACTTGCCAAGCGATGAGATATGTATATGGAGGTTTTTCCCTTTACCAAACTGCCAAAGCGCTGATAAATCTCGTATTCTGCCATCGGGTCCAGAGCTGAGGTGGGTTCATCCAGAATCACAATCGGCGAATCCTTATACAAGGCTCTTGCAATGCCAAGTTTCTGCCCTTCACCGCCTGAGAGTTCTATCCCTCTCTCATCATAAACTTTGAACAGCGGCGTCTCTTCCCCAAACGGCAATCTGTCAATCTTTTCTGCCAAACCGCTTTCCTCCAACACCCTCTTGAATTCCTGCCCACAGTATTCCTTGCTTAGGCATATATTCTCTCGCACAGAATATGCAAGAAGCTTATAATCCTGAAAGACAACCGAAAAAAGCTCAATATACTCCTCGTATTTATACAGATTAATATCCCTTTTATTTAGCAATATCTTCCCTTCTGTGGGCTTATACAGACGCAGCAGCAGCTTAATCAATGTACTTTTTCCTGCACCATTGGCCCCTACGACAGATAATCGTTCTCCTGAATCAATCTTTAGATTTATGTCCCTCAGTGTATATACATCTGATTCAGGATACCGAAAACTGACATGAATAAACTCAAAACAAAGCTCTTTCTCCTTCTCAATGTTCTCCTTTCCCTCCATCCCGTCCATATATGGCAGCGCAATAAAGGATTCCAAATCGTCAATATACAATCCCATTTTTCCCAATGCCAAATACCCTTTTAACAGAGCATTCATTGAGTCTGTAAATTGATTTACCGCCTGAAAATAAATCGTAAAATCTCCTATTCCCAGTCCCTTTTTTATGGATTCTAAAGCCAGCACAACATAGATTCCTATTTTTTGAATTACTGCGATTCCACTCTCGATATTTGCATGTCTTGTTGTAAATAAACGAATGCTCCTGTTAATACCATATATCTCAGAAAAAATCCCAACAAGCTTTTCTTCTAAAAAAGGAAATAGCCCATTTATTCTGATTTCCTTACCAGACGTATAGTCATCAAAAAGAGAGATAAGATATTTTTTCTTCCTTTCCGATTTCACTTTGATCGTTTCAAAATCATAAAGTTTTTTCTCTGCCTGATAATTCAGAATAAAAACTATGCCTATCGCAGTCAAGCATAAAAAGATTAAGAAGATATTTAGTCTGATCAAAATATATATCACACTGGCCAACATAAGAATCTCTTTAAATAAGGAAAATAATTTCTCCAACGGACCAAAAAATCCACCATTATAAACACAATTTATGGCCCTGTCATGGAGATTCATTATCTTTTCTTCTTCCAAATATTTATACTCAATATTAGCAGTTACCTCTCCTATATAGATGGAAAAACGCATGCTCAGACTATAGGAACACCTATATATTTGAGTCCGAATGTATTGTGCCATAGATTTAAAGAACAGGTATGCGCCACAATAAACACCAGACACTTGCAGAAACCACACAAAATCTTCTCTTTCAAAGATAGCCGCTAATATATACCCAGGAAATACTACCGTAACGAGCCCCAAAAAAAGATACAATATTTGTTCTATTCCCAAAAAAACCAAATAACTCTTTTTATATTTCCAGGCAAAACCGATCATATATTTCAGCGCATGCCACATTTTATGATTCACCAGAACTGCCCTCCTTTACATCGGTATAATAGTCAGCCTGCATATGATACATTGTGGAGTACAATCCGTTATTTTCTATAAGCACGTCATGCGCGCCTTTCTCTACAATAACGCCCTTGTCCAAAACAATGATATTATCCGCGAAACGAACACTTGCCAGCCTATGAGAGATATAGATTGATGTCTTGCCCTTCACCAAACCGCCAAAACGCTGATAGATTTCATATTCCGCCACTGGATCCAATGCCGAGGTAGGCTCGTCCAAAATAATAACAGGTGAATCCTTGTACAAGGCCCTTGCAATACCAAGTTTCTGTCCCTCTCCGCCAGAAAGTTCTATTCCTGCATCGTCGTATACTTTAAACAGTGGTGTCTCTTTCCCAAGCGGCAGCCTGTCAATTTTATCTGCCAATCCGCTTTCTTCCAGAGCACTTTTGAGTTTCTGCCCATTGTACGCCTTTTTAAAACATATGTTCTCATCTATGGAAAATGCAAACAATTTGAAATCCTGAAAAACAACAGAAAATACTTTTGCATATTCTTCATACTTAAAACAATTAATATCCCTGCCATTGAGCAGTATCTTTCCCTCCGTAGGAATATATAAGCGTAACAGCAGTTTTATCAATGTAGTTTTTCCCGCACCATTTGTCCCCACAACAGCCAACCGCTCCCCCGAGTTAATCTGTAAGTTGACATCTTTAAGAACATAAGCTTCAGAGCCAGGATAACGAAAACTGACATGACTGAATTCAAAACAGAATTTTTTTCCCTTTACAAAATCTTCGTTTCCCCCTACACTATCCATGTGTGGCAGTGCCATAAATTTTATCAGATCATCAACATATAGTCCCATTTTTGTTAATGAAAGATAACTCTTTAGCAAAATGTTAATTGAAGCTGAAAATTGGTTTACAGCATTAAAATAAAGTGTGAACTCTCCTATTCCCAATCCCTTTCTCATCACTTCCCAAGCCAGAAATATGTATACCCCTATTATCTGTATAACATTTGTCATATTCTCAAAAATATTTGCTTTCAGATTAGAGAAAAAAATTCTTTGATAACATCCACTCATCTTTTTGGCAATGACTGAGTACTTATCTCTTATGAAAGGAAACATATTATACACGCGCAAATCCTTGCCGTAACTGAAATCTGCCATCAGATTCAAACAGTATTGTTCTTTGCGTTCTGTTGGCTGTACCTCCGTCATATATTTATAGCCTTCATGATTCATTTTATCTGTCACCACATAATTCGCTATAAAAATCAAAAGAAGTAATAATACAACAGCGATATTAAGCCTGCTCATTATTGCCGTAATACCTACTATCGTTACAAGCTGTGCAATTGCATTGGCTGCTTTGTGCATTGTCCCCAAAAAAACACTCATATCGTATTCTTTCAGTTCATTTACCAGATTCATTACTTTATCATCTTCCAAATACATATACATACATGAGGTTTTAAGTTCACTCATTTCAACCGTATAAGAATTGCAAATATTTTCTTCAACTTTAGCAATAACTAAATCCACATTATTTTTTATAAAATGAGACAACAGCAAACAAGCTCCGTAAGAGACCATTACCATAAATGCCCGATCATACAATGGCTCCTCAAATAAATATTTGAAAATATATTGAGGTGAATAGATATTTGCAAATATAATAAATAAGGAGATAACCTCAGATAATCCAACAAGATAAATCCAACTTGCATTATACCCATATATCTTTTTTACTATAAAGGATATTTTTCTCCCCATTTTTTATTCTCCCTATTGTAATCGTGACCTCTTTTAAACATATCGCCTAAAATCATACAGCAGCGCTGACTTTTCTAGAGCCAGCACTGCTATAATTTTTAATTCTTCATGGTAACACCAACCGCATTCTAACTAACAATGGCATTGACTTACACATCCATTAAACGAACACTGGCATTGTGACCCTTCATTGACATAAAAACGTAAAAGAGTCGTTTTCTTTGTTTTTTCTAGTACATTCTTTTTAGATCTGTTTTTTTTAAGCTCTTTTTTCATAATCTCACCTCCTTCCAATCTCACCCTTATCCCATTCTATATTTAAAATATCTGAGCTTGGGTTTTTCACCAAATCCACCAAAACGCTACTAAAAGCTTTAAGTGTCTGCATTTTTTCAGGTAATAAAAGCTCATTTGGAACTTCAATACCTAACGCATTCTCTATATTGACTATTGATGTAATATATTGTATTGAGTCAACCACATATTCACTCAACATAATATCTTCATCAGAAGAGAACAATATTCCCGCTTGTTCAAACGCCTCTTTTACAATGTTGTATATCTCTTTTTCCTGCATCGCCACCATAACTCCTTTATGTATTGACAATTACATAATTATTCTTGTCTAAGTCCAATATTTGCATTATCAACTCAATATATTTCTTCTCATGTGGACAATTTTTTTTACGTATACCATTAATTCGCAATTTGGGACAAAATTCCGACAGGCAATTTCCACCAAATGAACAATCCCTGTCATCACAACTGGTTCTTTCTAAAATCCACTTGGCATGCTTTGACTCGTCAATAATAAACTTACCATCCTTGCTTAACTTACCTATACATGTATCAAAATCATCATCAAAAATTTGACTGCATTTATGTATTTTCCCATCCGGCTCAAGTGTAAAATAATTTAATTTCGCCGCTGCACATACCGTGCCTCCCAGAGAAAAAAATCCTCTATGACTGTCAAACCTCTTAAGCTTTTCAGTATCCAAAATCTTTTTATAAACTTCTTTCATAACATCATCATCTACTAATTGGTCGAAAAAATCCTTTACAGTCTCTCCCCCCCAATCCATTGCTGGCCGAAAGAAAAATGAAAATCTCTCATCATCACCAAATTCTTTTTGATAAAAATCAAGATATTGATCAAATTGATTGTATATTTCTTTTGTTATATTTGTCCGAATTATTATCCGGATCATTTTAGTCTTAATATGATCGCGTATATTTCTCAAGTTGGTAAGCACTGTGTTGTATGTATCTCCTCCTCCTGCTAAGGGTTTTTGAAAATTGTGTGTACTTTCCAGACCATCTACTGTGATTTGATAAGATGTTATATGACACTTTATCATTCTCCGAACCATTTCTTCCGTTAATAAATATCCATTTGTCGTAATATTTGCTGTATATGGAATTCGATATGCCCTGCAAATTTCAAGAAAACTATTTGTCATGTATTCAATGTTATCTGCCGCAAGCAACGGCTCTCCCCCAAACCACGCCACATCTAATCGATTATATTTATGAATATTAATGCGCAAGTATTTTATTAAACTATCTTGTATCTCTTTAGACATACTTTTCTTTATAAACGGTTCATTACAGTATCTGCACCGAAAATTACATTGTTCAGTAGGTAAAATAGTAAATGCCAAAGTACCATTGTTGACTATTTCTTGATAACGAATTTTTAATTTATCAGATTCATCTTCAATATATGGAACAATAATCCCCGTTTGCTCAAGACAATCCTTTTCGTCGCTGCTTAAATCTGAAACTCTTTCAAAATTTTTTATGGACTTTTGAATATCCCCGATCTTTGTTCCCATTATTTTTACAAACCTATTGCTATATGAATTATAAATGAGCAATTCTCCATGTTTATTAGGAATACAATAATTATACTTTGAGTACTTATAATCCATTTTCCCTCCGTTTCCATTACTTCAATTATCAAATTAATATTTTCACAACACTTAAGCTCATTTCTTATGTAACAACACAAGCTACTGACCTGATATACAACATAGATCTATTACCATGCCACCACAGATAGATATTTAAACTTTTTTAGTCAAAACTCACACCCCCTTTAATATTGAAGTTTTCGCTTATAATACTATAAAGTTTTGTCATAAGTGTTCAACTAATTGATGTATTTATTTCTATTGTAAGTTCACTTACGTATAAAATCAATATGTCGAATTACTTTGTTTTTTCCAAAGCAATTCGACATATTTTGTATTTCTTCAGCATATGGTAAAATTAACATACATACTTTAATACACCAATTTATTCATAAAAATCAAAGGAGGATTTCATGTATGAAACAAAAACTTCGCAACACAATTTTAATTATGGCATCTGTCGGGTTTCTGTTAGCGCACTTCCCCGTTCAGAGCACAATTCTCCCCTCGCCCGGGGAAGTGCAGACACCTGCGGCGGCGGAATTCTCTGAGGCGGAGAATGGGATTGCACCAATGTCCAACTTAGAAGAATGTTTAGCACAATAAAAATTTTTCTCTTTCCATTTTCAAAAAGTTTGCAAGATTTTTATCATTCATATAATCTGCCAACAGCTCGCTCAATTGAAATGCAGTGCTCCATTTTTGACGGAGCGCTGCATATTCGTGTTCCATAGAAGAATCCTTCGCTATCTCATAAGAGTTCCAGGCAATTCGATAAAACATACCTGTTATACAAAAAATATTGGAATTATACAAATAATTTTCAGCCGCCTCTTCATCCATTTTCAATGCTTCTTTAAAGCATCTTTTATCACCCAGCAGATTGTCATAACCATCCATCAAAATCGCATAACCTGTATGTACAATTCCTGTCCGCTCCCTTTGTGTTTCCAGAGAAAATTTTACTATCTCGATCCATTTCTCCGACTCTTCCATCTGTCCCAGTATGCGATACAAGGTAGCAATGTTGCTGGCAATCATGATTTCTTCTCTCTGAAAGACCCACCATTTTATATTTTTTCCTTCTGTATCAGGTACGGTACAATACAGCGCATCCAGAAGCATTTTAAGACATTCTTCAAGATTGTCCCCTTTCCCCCTTTTCCAGCGTATTATTGCGTCAAAGTGCAAAAGGTTCTGCCGTACTCTGGGGTACTCTGCATCCACCTTTCTGCGGAACTTCTCTATCTCCTTCTCCGCTTTCTCCCACTCACGATATCCAATCAGAGTAGAAATCCTTTGCCTGAACTCCAGAACCTCCACAGAGTCAGTCTCCAATATACTGCTCTTCCATCCCGGTGTTTTCCCATACTGCTTTACCAGTCTGTCATAATTCTCATAGGAAGGCTTATGGGTTCCCTTCTCTATCTTCTCCAACTGCCTTTCTGTTACCACCATCTCGGTTCCGTCATAGAGTACCTGAGCCCGGGACTTCCCTGCAAACTTCCGAAGCATCATTAAAGTCTGCCCTGCATCCCGGGTATTTTCAACCGCAATCCCCTGCCACAGACGATACCCTGGATAGCCATACAATCTGTATATCTCCTGGAACATGCGGCAGAAACCCTCCGCCTGTTCCAGATAGTCCCTCTCCCCGGCATCCTGTCCCGGTATGCTGCAAAGTTTTTCCAGAAGGGGAAGTGCATAGCAGTGGCTGCAGGTACGGCGCAGCAGCTCCAGCGCCTCCCTGCCAAAACAGAATGCTTTATGGCTTTCCCCATCCCTGCAGGCCAGTTCCATGCCAAGCAGAGCCGCCTGGGGTATCACCAGCACCTCTATCCTCTCCTCCCACCCATGTCTGCGAGGGTACTCCCACACTGCCTGCAGCAGTCCCCAGGCCTCCTCCCCCCTGCAGCAGACCGCCTGGGCAGCCGCCACAAGCAGCAAGGCCTCCAGCTCCCCCGGTGAAAGCCACATACTGTCCAGATTCTCCTGCCACTCTCTTCGTATGGTACAGGACACCGCCTCACAGGCCATATCCAGTATCTGCTTTCCATCCTTCGGGCTAAGTTTGGTGAGGGCATCCTGAAAACAGTTGCCGGAAGTCTTTTCCCCATCTCCGCCTGCAAACCTGGCCAGAACTTCCACTTTCTTCAAGAACTGCTCTTCTATAGATGCCATATTTTTAAATTTTTTCCGATACTCCTGCACCTTCATCAATGCCTCATCCCGGCGGAACGGCATCAGCATGCAGATATCCTCCCGCATCCGCCACCTGTCCAACTCCCCTGCAGAAGCCACCACTTCAAAATAGTCGGCAGACACTCCCATTCTCTGCAGCAGGGTGTCTCCGATCACCTTCGTCCATCCGGCTTTTCCGTCCTCTATGTTGCCAAGGGCTATCTCGCTCATGATCCCCTGCCCCAGCTTTTGCCTGGATATGTTCCTTTTTAACCGCGCTCTCTTCAGGATACCCCCGCAGTTTCTATTATACTCCCGCGCAAATTCCCTGCTCTCTGTTTTTCCCATCCTCATCTTTTTCCTTCATATTTTTCTATCCTGCACTGATGTTTTCTCTTCCCCGCCGGAGCCTCCTTGTCGTAGCTGATTCCTACCAGAAGGATATCGCCGCCGTACCCCCTGATTGCCTCCGGGTATCTTCTTTCCCGGATCTGTTTCAGAGCGCTTTCCGCCGATTGATTCCATTTCAGTTCTATCACCAATGCCGGCAATACAGAGTCCTTCCTGGGCAGGTACACAATATCCGCACAACCGGCCCCTGCAGGCAGCTCCTCAAACAGGACATATTCATCCCCATAGCTGAAATAGGCCCGTTTGATTACACTCCGCAGGGCCTGTTCATTATTATAGTACAGAGAGGCTTCCTCCTCATGGATCTTTTCTATCTGTCCTGCCACGGCCTCCTCATTCCCACATACCGTATCTTTAATAAGCTGCTCACTCTCCCTGACCCGCCGGATGGTGTCACTGCGCTTTACCTGCCGTACAGCTCTGGAAAATTCCATACGGATCTCTTCGTTGGGAATACGCGCCCTCTGGGTGGTTTCATCATAGGCCAGATACCCCAGATGTATCAGCAGCGTCAGCACATCATCCCTGTCCCTGAACGTCACCAGATCGTTTGCAAAACCTTTCGTGTCCACTTTCGTCTCCACGCCGCCCACCAGCTCCGAAACCGTCCTCCCCAATCCGTCAAAGTCAAGGTTGATGTACCCCATCAGACTCTCTGCTGCAGAAGTCTGTGTCCAGTAAGAGTCAAAATCATCATTGCGGACTGCCTTCATGACCGAACTGGGATTATATACCGATACCTGATCCCGGAAAGAATATCCATCGTACCACTGTTTCATCATTTCAAAGCTGCTGCCGTAGCCTTCACAAAGCTTTCTGACCTCATCCTCTGTAAAACCAACATATTCTGCAAACTGCCTGGGTTTGACCATGGTATACTCCAGAAAATCCGATATGGCTGATTGAGAACCGTCTTTTTTGACAGGCAGGATACCGGTCATGTACACCGCCGCAAATATTTTGGCCGTCATCCCGCTGTTTTTAAACAGAGAGCGAAGAAATTCCAGATATTTTCTCTGCATACCGGAACGGCCTGCTGCCTCTCTGATAGGTGCATCCCATTCATCAATAATCATTACAAATCTGTTTCCCGCCTCTTCCACCCCGTTGGCCAGTGTGGGCACAAATCCTTCCTCCGCCTTCAATCCAGGGTACTGCTCTGTCAGTTCCCTGAGCACATTCCTCTGAATATAGGGCACAATGTCTCCACTGGAGGCCTCTCCTATTACCCCTGTCATATCCAGATAAATCACATCATATCGGTTCAGGTAAGTCCAATACCCGGCATCACCGGCAATGGACAGATCTCTAAAAAGTTCCTCTGAATTACAGGATTTATCATAGTAGGCGCAAAGCATTTTGGCCGCAAATGATTTTCCAAAACGGCGGGGCCTGCTGACACAGGTCAAACACTCCTGTGTATCAATGGTCTGATTGATCAATCTGATCAGTCCTGACTTATCCACATAGAGCCCATTTCTAATTCTGGCAAACCCACTGTTGCCAGGATTCAAATAATTCCCCATGAATTTTTCCTCCTGATCTTTCCCGCTCATGTAAATCGAACATCTTCATACTTATCTGCTGATAATATTATACCCCCATCTCCCCTGTGACACAATCGAATTCCAAATCCATTTCATCAAAGTTTCAATCCGGTTTACCCTTGTAAAAGGGCCCGCGATACAGTAAAATAAATTATAGAACATTTGAAAAGGAGAACGAAATGTATATTAAAGACAAGTACTGGAACAACTACATAGGTGATACAGACGACAGCCTGACACTTGTAGAACATCTGGCAGGAAAACAAAGGGAGGAGATTCCCCTTGGAGAGATATTCTCCGATTTTGAACTGGACAAGCTGCAGGGAAACTTCCGGCAGTCGAAGATTCCTTTGGTGTACATGGATCCGGAAGGCTGGGAGACAGAGATTCTCTATGCCATCGACCTGGTCACTGACCTTGCCGCGCTGCTGCTGGAGTGCAAAAAGAGCGGAAATGTGGATCTGTGCCTGCTGTCGGGCCTGGAGCTGGCAATTTCCATCCCCCATATCCGCATCACGGCCACGGCGGAAGAACACGATCTGATCAACCGGACTCTGATGGATTTCGCTTCCGCTCCTCTAGCCTACGACTTAAGTGAAATTTGCCCGGAGGAAGACATGCTGGAAATGGCGGCACTGTGCGGAGAACTGAGAAAAGAATTATATGACTGAGTAAAGCCATCCAGCGCATGACTTTTACAGCAGGCAGAGATATGCCTCTCACAGACAAAGAACGGAGGATAACTCCCCCGTTCTTTGCTTTTCGTTTTTAAAACTCCCGTCTGGAATATATCCTCATGGACAGCAGAACGGATACAGTCAGTATCACCGCACCCAGCCCAAAGATTCCGAAGCTGACAATCAGAACATGCTCTGAAGCATACAGCAGCAGCTCATGCAGGAAGGTTCCCCCTGTCATAGTTTCGTACCCCATCACAGCGCCATAAACCAGGCAGACTAAAAAAGCAGGAATGTAATACCCCCAGAGTTTTCCCTTCTGGTATCCCAATTTAAAAAGGATGGGATACATGGCCAGGGTCATAAGCGCAAAGAGAAAAAAACTGGTGGCAACTATGGCAAGAACCCACTTCAGGTCAGGATACCACCTGGACATAGAGTACAGATTAGCCAGGGGCATCAGTGCCAGTCCAGCCAGAACCCCTGCCAGATACAGAATAAAGGCCATAAGGTATCTGCCTGCCACCACCTGGCTCCTTCTTATGGGCAGCGTCAGATAAAGTCTGTTCAGATCACCCTTCTCCTCCGCCGCAAAAGTGTTGACAGAGAAAGAAAACAGCAGAAAAACCCCCAGGGGAATCAGATAGATTGAGGAATACCCCCCTGTTACAAGCAGGGTTATAAAGGGCATCAGAATATACATGTGAAAACCTTTCATTGCAGACCAGTCTAATTTCAGCATCTTAAACATTCTTTATCCCTCCCTATTTTGTCAAGTGATTTTCCTTAAAAAATCAAGGAATTTTAAGCTTTATATCTCAGATGAATGAGCCAAGGAGATGGACATTTCTCTGTATCTGGTACGAAAATAGATGGTGTTGGGTACACGAAGTAGAACGTCTTTGTTTCCGCTCTACATGGCCTTGTGTATACCCTTCCTTCTACGGCAGCGAACCTCCCGTATCTACCAGGATCACCGTCTCGCGGGTCCTAACTTCCTTCGTTCCGCCTGTCCATAACCAGGGTGTCAGCTTAGCTCCTTTACAGGGTCCTGCCCTATGGAAAATATTCCTGCCGACTACTGGCTCATTCTTTGTTATAAGTCTTACTGTCCTGCATGGTTACCGGGCCGGCACCTTGCGGTGGACGTTTCGACCAGCCTGTTCCACATGTCTCCCAGCCTTCCCTGTCATGACCGGACTCAGCTCCCGGCGGCGTCTGCCAGAAGCTCAGTCCAGCCGTGGCAGGGTATTGTCTGTTCTTATTCCTGCTGTTATGCAGCCTGTACCTGCGGCCTCCTGATATCGCCCAGCAGCTTCCCAGGGTCATACTGGACACCCTTGGTAAGAATCGTGTAAAAAATCCTCAGCACCTTACATGCCACCGCTACCACCGACTGCATCTTTTTGAGCGGGTTCTCCTTCCGCGTCCGGTAATACTCGTGTATCTGGCGGAACTCTGCGTTCTTTCCCACCAGCGATATTGCGGCCTCGTACAGCACATATCTAAGGCGTTTCCGTCCCCGGTAACTGATACGGCTTTCCCCATTATGCTTACCGGAATCATTTGCCACGATGGCGTATCCCGCCAGCTTCTGCAGCTGTTTGGGGCTGTCGAAGCGTCCTATGTCCCCCACTTCTGCTATAAAGCCGCTGACCGTCACCATCCCTATCCCTTTGATCGCCAGCAGGTTGTCAATATATGGGATCTCCCTCAGCTTTTCTTCTATCCTCCGGAGCAGTTCCTCCATCCTTGACGCATATACATCCATGTCGCTCAACAGGTTCTTAAGCTCCATCCGCGCCGCTTCCGGCGCTTCCTTACTTCCGACG
>OFGE01000047.1_pt1 | contig 127493 bp, 127 predicted proteins | sample 1521681 | NCBI WGS metagenome assembly OFGE01 (sample SAMEA3504093, study PRJEB24116) | mouse gut metagenome | biome: mouse gut; feature: mouse-associated habitat; material: faeces | place: Denmark | collected 2011 | reverse complement strand
TGTCACGCCCGATCTTTGTTTTCTGCCAGCTTAAATATGTATCTTTTGCCGCTTCAATGGACGCCTGGATCGTCGCTATATTGTTTATGTCGCTGCGGGAAATGTAGTATGTGGCTTTCAGGTCATAGGGCGCCACATCCGGCGCCGACACATAGGTATTATCGGTAAGCGGAAGGATCGGATTTTCCTTCAGGTATTCCAGGCAGCCGCCGCAAAATGATTCACTAGGAAGCGCCCCGCCGCGAAGCAAAATACGAATATCCACAACCGCTTCCAACGGCTCATATATTTTTACATCCTCAATCGCTGCGGAATTATACTGTTTTACCCAATATTCGTAAGCGTCAGACGGCCCGGCCACGGAATAAGACGACGGCGCCAGGAAGATCCGTTCCCGGAAACTTTCTTCCGATTCCTCACCCGTTCCGCCCTCTGATTTCGTGACGTTTTCAACGGATTCCACATAGGGAACCGGATCAACCAGCGTTCCGATCTGGCCGACAATGTAATTACTTCCCACGGTTCCGATAACCTCACACGTGCAATTTATATCCACGTATGATTCCCCAGCTTTTACTTCCGCGTAATCATCCGTTGCAAAATAAACGCCGTCGCCAGCTGTTACCCGCGTTCCCTTTGGTATGTATATAACATCCTTCCGGATTTCGGAAAGATTGAAGCGCATTTTCACGATCGCCGGTTTCGGCTCCTGGATGAATGTCTTTTTAAATGCCCCTAAATGCTTCAGGAAATCGCCCCGCGAATATTTTAAAAGATTCATCTTTGCAGCATTGTCTAACATTTGATACATTTGGAAATACTGCCCGGCTTCAATCCTTAAATGAATATGATCCTTGTCACCCGGCCGTAAAACAATTTTCTGTTTCGTTTGTTCCTCATACTTTTTTTCATAATCCCTGATCATTTCATTTAAAATCTGCTCATAGGAAATATCTTCTATAAACGAAATATCAGGAAGTGCATATAATTTTTGAATATCAATCGCCATTGTATGTTACCACCACCTTCGGAATCATTTTTCCAGTCTGTTCGTATACTTCAAAACTGATTTCATCGACTGTTACGCGCGTTTCAAATTTTTCTATCAACTCCATAGCGCTAACCGTGTACCGGTTTTGCGCTTCATACATAGGCAGATCCACAATTTCCGATTCCAGCCCGATTTCCCGATTCATGGGAATGGTTCCCTTTATCAGCGTTAAAAGAAACTTGATTTTATTAAAAATATCCTCACGAAGTTTCTTTTCGTACACGCTATTGATTATGATCTGCACTCCATCTATAACTATCATCCGATCACCGCCTTAATGGTATTCTGTGGCCGTCACATTCACGGCGACGGAAACAAGTTCCCCGTGATTCCACACTTCCCTATAATCCGCGTCAACATTATCTATTGTCCAGCGGCCCCCGCCTACCTTGTGGCCGCCCAGGACAAACGTGCATACCGTTCCATTTTCACATAATTTTATAATCTTATTCAGCATAGCAAGCGGCTTCACTCCATGCCCGGCGACAAACTTCATTTCAAACGTGACGGATTGATTTTCCGGCCCCTCAAATTCCCGCTGTGATTTCTTTGTGTACCGTTTATGTTCGGAATAGCTGCCCGAAATCGATCTTTTTAAATTGTTGAAAGTGCATATTCTTTTATCAGACGTTTTGAAGGTTACACTCCCAAAAAATCCAATCATAAAAGCGCCCCCTATTCCTTTATTGTTATACCGTGCAAATACAGATTTCCGCCGATATGAATATCGCTTTCCACCCGCATTTCGCCGTCAACATGCAGATCCCCGGAAACGGTCAGTTTGTCGCATACAATGTCCAGCTGCTTTGTTTTCTTGTCATATCGCAAATAGCTTCCGTCGCCAAAATCCTTCCGCCAGATTCCTTCTATGCCCTCCGGTGGCCGGTTCCGTTCCGTATACGGCGGAATGATGATCATTCCCCTTGTGCCGCCGTTCTGAAGGTGTATGACGTAAACCATCGTGTCAATCTCTGGCGGGAAAAATTCATTTGACCATAGCGGCATAAACGGGGATAAAGAATTGTCGCGGTCTTTATATATAACCTGTGCCGTTCCGTCTTTATAATTCACGGATGATATATAGCCTACTCTAATAACCTCTGCCATATTTTTACCCCCTTATCCTGGAATCGTTAGCGTGGTTCCTGGATAGATCCAGTGTCCGTTGCTTGACGATGTTTTCCCGTGCGACTTCGCGGCTCCCTCTATGGTTCCGGAATTTGCATTGTATATCTGCATGTATTTAGCGCCGGATCCTAAAAACTGTGTACTGATTTTCCATAGGGTATCACCGGAAACGATCGTGTAAGTCTTTGATTTTGCGCTTGATTCCGAAGCCTTTTTTGTAGTGTCGCCTGAATCTACCTTTGCGACGGTTACGCCCTTAACAATGATAACGGCGTGCATTTCCAGCGTGCAATAATAGCCGGAACCGGCGTTTTTTTCGTGCGTGACGGTATCAATATAATATTTTCCGTCCAGCTTCCCGAAGCCGGACACATTCGCGCATTTGCTGGCGATATATTTTGTATCGCCCATCAATTTAACGCTCATTGTCTGGCATTGCCTGTTATGCTCTAGCAATTTTGCCTTTGCCTTGATTTCCGCGTCCTGAAGGCTTTCTGCTGTTTCATTCAGCTTTAGGATTCTGCTTCCGTCCTTCAGCATGAATTTATAGCTTAATGTCTGATTCTTTTTAGAATCTGTATAACTGATCGATACGCCGTCATAGGCCCTCGTCATTTTCTTTCCAATATTCCAGCTTTCAAGCTGTGTTTTATTTATATTTAAACTTGCCTTTTTCCCCTCATATTCTGTCTGATCAAAAACAACCATTCTGCGGTTATACAATTTCATAGCAAGATTATAGGAATTGCATAACTCAAACGCGAATGATTGATTTGTTTTGTTTGACTGTTCTAATTCGTCAATAGGGTAATCCTGGCCGGAAAAATAAAGAGTGATTCCGGCGTCGCTTGAAATCTTTTGAAGGATTCCCTTTACTGTCGTTTTTTTCCATGTTTTTGATTTTTCCGTGACATTGAAATCCGTCCGGATCGGCGTTGCAATTCCGCCGACTGAAGCCACGGAAGGCGGCCCTGAATAAGAAAGATCGTCTATCAGGAAATATCCGCAATTATACTTTCTGTTGTCGCCCTCCGCTGTCCAGTTCGTTAATTTTATGATTGATTCGACGAAATCCCCTTCCACCGGGATCCAGCCAGCCGACCACTTCCCGCTTCGGTTGTTTAACTTTAGCGTTACCGTGTCGGCCGTTCCGCTGGCATTGTCAACATACTGAAATCCCTCTATGTAGTCAGTGATCGTCTTTGTAATATCTTTCCCGTTATATTTCACAATAACGGATGACTGCCGCGCTTTCATAGCTTATCTTCTCCATTCTGGTATATCTTCGTCGTATTCCTCCGGAATCTCCGGAATGAAAACCTTCGTTCCGGCTGAAAAAACATAGATTTCCAGAAGGTCAAGATTATTTTGCAACAAAAGGCCGATGTATTTCACATCGCCATAAAAATGATAGGCTATTGAATCCCACATATCCCCTTGTACGGTTGTGTATATTCTGTTTTCGTCCATACATCGGCCCCCTTTTTACGTGGCGAAGGCTGTTCTGCCCTTCTGCCGTTCATGCTCTGCGTACATCCTTTCAAATTCCGCCTGTGACATTTGAAGCGCGGAATTTACATCTTCCTTGCTTGCGTTGCCCTGAATCGTGATTTGCGGCGAAAATACAACCTTTGAAGAATTGTCGGAATTGTCCGCTTTGCTTGTTTTGTTGACTGTACTGTTATTGTTGACTGTGTTGTAAAGTTCCTTTGTGACAGAACCCCCGACGCCCTCCGCCTGGCCGCCATTTACCAGCTGATTGATCCGGTCAAACATTCCCGCGCCGCCGTCTGCTGCCGTCTGCTGCGGTACTGCGGAACCGACAACGCCAGCGACCACCGATCGCATATTTGACCACAATTCCGATAACGGAAGGACGGCTTCGCGCCCGGCTTCACCGCCGCCCAGCAACGAACCATTGTTCGCGCCGAATATTGTAGGCCCTGTTAAAATTCCGCCTTCCTTGTACCATTCAACACCGATTTTCGGAATTGACGGCGGGGAAAGTGAAAAGGATCCGCTGATTGAAAAATGCGGAAGTTTAATGTCAGGCAGCTTCAGGGATAAACCGGAAAAGAACCCCTTGATCGCGTTCAGCCCGTTTGAAACAACGGATTTCGCCGCTTCAATTTTGGACTGAAAAGCATTTCGGACTTCATCCAGCTTCCCGCCTGTGATTGTGTTGATTGCCGACATTACATTACTTACTGTATTTTGTATGCCTTGCATAGAAGCGGCCATAATACCCTTGATTCCGCCGCCAGCGGATGTATACGCCGCTTTCATGCTTTCCAGGTTTGATCTTGCGTTTGCCGCTGCCTGTGACATCATGCTTCCGACCGTGCTAGTCACGTTTGAGAACGCTTCCGACACGGTTTGTTTTACGGATGATAATTTTTCCGTGAATTTTGCTTTCACTTCATCCAGCTTTCCGCCTGTCAGGTTGTTTATGAAGGTATAACCGGCCGTATAATAGCCTTTTACGCCCTCCATAGCTGCCGCCGCTACGCCCTGGATTCCGCCGCCGTGTGAATCATAGGCGGCTTTAATGTTTGAAAGTTTTTCCGTTATGGTATCTTTTGCGGCTGTCAGCACATTTCCGGCCGTTTCCTTGACGGCGTTCCAGGTTTCGGAAGCCTTTTGCTTGATCGCGGTCAGCTTTCCCCCTGTCGCAACGTCTATCGCATTAAAAGCGCCCGTTACAACGCCCTTTAGCGCGTTTAATGGCGCCATAGCAAGGGAAGAAAGCGCCTTGAAAGCGCCAGAAAAGATATTTTTCAGCCCGTCAAGCGCCTTTTGCCAATCTCCGGTAAAAATACCGGTAAAAAACTGTATAATTCCCTGAAATACCTGTTTCACGCCGGATATAACATTTCCTACGGTCTGGCGCCAGCTTTCAAATACGGATGAAATAAAGGCAAACGCGGCCGGGAATTTATCCGCGAACGCCTGAACCGCCTTTGAAATATTCTCCTTTAATTCGTTGAATTTGCCAGTTACCCAGTCTTTCAGCTGTCCGGCCTTTTCTTTGACCGTATCCCAGTTTTTATATAGCAATACCCCGATTGCAATAACCGCGGCAATCGCCAGTATAACAAGCCCGATCGGACTTGTCAGGAATGTAAAAGCTGCGCCTAATGCCGTTGTTACTGCCGTTCCCACTGTACATATTGCGTTCCATGCTGTCATTGCTGCGGTCTGCGCCCACGTTGCCGCTGTGCTGGCCCCCTTAACAATGGCGTCCTTTGCATATAAAGCATGAAGGTATAGTGTTTCCGCCTTATCCTTTATTTTTAGCGCAAGATTTGCCAGCATAGCCTTTTTCTCTGCCGCAAATACGGTAACAAGCGCCTTTACTGCTTTTACCGTGTTCAGTGTGTCCTTTGCAAAATTCACCATTTTAACCGCCGCAATAGCACCGGCGATCCCTATGATGATAGGCTTCAACGCACCCCATTCATTTAATTTTTGGTATACCGTGGCCGCGGCTCCTACCAGTTTCATAGCTGCCGCAACTACTTGTGGAAGCGCCTGTGTAGCAATAAAAGAAATTGCCGGTTTTGCCTTTTCAAACGCTTCAAAAAGTTTGTCTTTCAGATCCAGCACCACCGCGATAACCTTATCAATGGCGGGCCGGTTTTCCTCAATGGCCGTTTTGACGTTCTGAAGGGCTGTCTTTCCTGTGTCTGCCAGGAATTTAAAAGCTGCCGCCCCCTTCGCGCCTATATCTTCCAGCACGGGCCGGACTTTGTTAAACAGCGCCACCGCCCGATCCTTGAAGGACGAAATCGCCGGAACCGCTTTCCCTGATAAAGTCTGAATAAATCCCGTTACTTTTTCGGTAATATGCGGTATATAGTCAGCTACTGCTAAAATGGCGTCTTTTGCCATCGGCCCAAAAGATTTTACTAAATTTATCTTCAAATCATCAACTGCGGAACCTAATATTGAAAGAGCGCCCGGAAGCGTATCTGTGACTTTTGCGGCCATGTCCATCATAGCCCCATCTGCATTGTGAAGTTCGTCACTTAATGCTTGCCATTCTGTCCGCCCGTCCTCCGTCGTGGTATTCAGTCCGGCCAGAAGATCATTTAATGTGTCAATCTGCGTTTTGCCGCCGATTGCAGCAAGTGCGGCGCTGCGTTCCTCGTCTGTCATATTCCTTGTTGCTTCGTTCACAAGTTCAAGCGTTTCTTTTAGCCCTATGAACTTTCCTTCGGAATCAAACGCCGAGATGCCTAACTTTTTCATCATTTCCCCGGCCTGGCCGGTTCCGGATGTTAGGTTGATTAAAACCGCATTTAATTTGTTTCCAGCTTCAGAACCTTTGATATTTCTATTAGCCAGAACTCCAAGTGCCGCTGCGCTATCTCTTACATCAACACCTAGATTATTTAAGACGCCGCCACAACCTGTATATGCTTCCATCAGCTGTTGCGCCGTCTGATTGCTTTTATTGTTGGCCTTGCACGCCACATCCAGATAGCCGGATAATTCATCGACGCCAAGGCCCAATGCACTCATTGAATCTGTTACTAAATCGGAACATGTAGCAAGATCCATCGAAGTAGCTTCAGACAACCGAAGAACCGGCTCCAATGCGGATATAGACGTGTTTACATCCCATCCGGCAAGTGCCATATAGCCCAGGGCCTCACTTGCTTCTGTCGCCGTTTTGGTTGTCTTTTTCCCCATTTCCAGGGCCGCCGCTTCTAATTTCTGGTAATCTTCGGCGCTGGCTCCGGCTGTCGCTGCCGTGTTTGCCATTGCCTGATCGAAGTCTGCATATGTAGAAACTGCGTCTTTCATGAAATCGCCAATCTTTACGGCGGCGAAGGCCGCCGTTGCGATCTTTGCAGCTGTCTTTGCAGCTTTCCCGATAGAATCCAGCTTTTTATTTACTCCGCCTACTGATTTTTCAAGTGAGCTTTGTATTTTACCTCCGATTTCTAGCGCTAGTTCGTATGTTGTTTTGTTTGCCGATTTCCGCCACCTCCTTTGCTACGTCCAGGAAATCTTCCAGCGGAAGGCCCGTAAAGAAATCTATCCCGGTATTAGTTGCCATGGACAAGTGAACGGCCGTTTTTTGTATGTCTTTTCCTGAATTGTGCCTTATTCGTCTTTGTAGAAAAAACCCACAACCGCATTTTTGATTTTCTCAATCTCACCGACCGGAAGATCCTCGAAAAATTCAGCCGGAAGGCCCGTTACCTTTGTAGCAACGATTTTCGCGTATGTCGTGGTTGATTCCGGAACGAACGAAGAAACGCCCGTTTTGTTGAACGCCTTTTCAATCGCCGTCAGATCGCGGCCGCGTAAATCTTCCAGGCCGTGAAGGTCAAGTTCCCGGAATGTTTCCCCCTCAAAATCAAAAGGTTTCCGGAATGTGATGATCAATTCATCCTCCTGGCCCTCTTTTTTGGGAAGAAGCGACGTTTTCCCTTCCTGTGGCGGCTGCGCCACCGGGATTTCAGGGATCACTTTTTCCAGTGCGTTTTCTGCTGCATTTTCTCCGGTGTACTCTTCCCGGCTTGTTTCTGTATAGCTGTTATCCATGCTTATTTCCTCTCTTTCATATCGTTTTTATATCTGGCTGCGGACTTTTTGCAGACGGTCAACGCCGTTTAATTTCCAGATCATATTGTATTTATCCAGTTCCAGGACATTGTTTCCGCCGATCGTGATCTTGCAATATGTCAACTCACGAACGACTTTCGGCTCCCCTTTTCCGCCCTTTTTCAGCGTTCCCAGGTCAAACGATTTTACTTTTCCCTTTGTCGTTACGACAATTCCCTGAAAATCATTCGTCTGTGTGGCCGTGTCGGTCATTTGCATGGAACCGCGGTAAATGACAAGCCCCGTCTGTGTGATGTAATCGAAATATTCCTGGCCGATATTCTGGAATGTGGTTTCCGTTTCCAGGGAACCGAAGGCGCCTTCGATCGCTTCCTCAATCTCGCCGCCGATTCCGGCGCCGTCGATTGTTTCCGTCAGGTATTCAAAATTAGGCAGCGTCACTTCTGCGGAAACGCCTAAATACCTGTGCGCGTTCCCGTAAGTATTAAAGTTGTTCAACACTGTGGGTATTTTCATTATTCAGCACCCCCTTCCAGCGCGGCTTCCGTAATTGTCGGATCAAATTCAAACACATTTTCTATATCCTCCGCGGGCGCATAACCGCCGATCCTGGTATGGAATAGAATGTGTCCGTTCAGGATTTCATTGATCGGATTTTCGTCATGGTCAAAAACGATTTCCCCGCCCGCTATATCATCCGATCCCTGAAGGCTGTTCAGCTGCATATTGAACCCGGAAACAATTTCATCAATCAGGCGGTAATTTGTCAGATCGTCAACCTTCTGGAAAAAGGTCAATTTGAAATTGTTCTCGATGTAATCAAAAATAGTTACAATGTTGATCCACCTGTCGATCGGATCCGACGATGAAGGATAAGCCGCCGTATTATTTCCCCAGCACTTCCAGCCGTTTGAATTGATCGCCGTCACGATTCCGCAAGCGTTGGCGTAATCGTTGGCTTCATCCATTTCCAGCGTGACTTCCTCGCCGTCTGCCGTATAAAGCCCGGTAATTTTCAGATCCTTATTTGACGGGGAAGCGGACGGAACGCCGCCATTATTCGCCGCCAGCCATTCCAAGTGTGCGGCCAGCTGTGCGCTGTAATAATATTTATAATCACCGACGCCGACCAGCGGCCACGCAACGATCATATTTCTGTCGGAATATGCACTTTTGTCCTTGTATTCCTTGATTTCCTCCATAGAATCCGCTTTTCCTTCTGCCGTGTCCAGGTCAGAAACAACTTTCGCCGTGAAAAGGCTGGAAATCAGCTGCGCCTTTGCGTTAAGCGCCAGATTTACGGCCGGAATGTGCGACCATCCAGGCGCCAGCAAAAGGGAAGGAACAATTCCGTACTTCGGATAAACCCGCCCGATCAACTCCATTCCGGTTTTCTTTTTGGTTTTCACATTGTAGGAACCGATCACATCCTCATATGTGACAAGCGACGGATCCAGCTGTGCAAACGTGGCTTTCAGGCTCGTTTCGTTCTTTGCTGCGCCTGTGCTGATAATTGCAACCGTCACTGTGCCGTCGCTGTTGAATGTGGCGATATAGTCCTCTTCATCCTTGTAAACAGTTTCCGCTTCCCCCGTGGATGAAATGGAAAGTTTATCCAGAAGGATTCCTGTTTCGTTAATCTGGATTTTCCCGCCCACAACGCCATATTCTTTTGAAAGCTGCGCTTTTACATGCTTTTCAGGATCCAGCACATTGATCATTACAATAGGCGCAACCCCGAAAACATCAAAACTCGCATACATGGACTGGCACAACGTATAATTTTTAAAGTCTGTGCAATATCCAAGATCATTGATTGCGGCCGACTTGTTATGAAAAACAAACGGCTTGTTTACGGTATCATACGGATCTTCCGCCATGTTGACGGGCGCCGTTCCAATCACGCACTGAATACACCCATCCGATTTGATCGGAATGGATAATTGTGTCGGAATCCGCCGTGTCCGTATACCATGCTTATAATTAGACATGCTTTATTCTCCTTCCGTAAGTTTTCTAATATCTGCTTCAGAAAGCGCCGAAATCCGGTCATAGGCGACTGCTGCCACGGTTCCTTCTGTGTCAACATCCTTTTTCGCCTGAACGATCCCGGAAATCGGTACAATCAGATTTTTAATAATCGGCTTTTTTGCCGCCAGCTTTTCCAGCTTTTTAGGAATCCCGCCACTGAAAACGGCGCCGCTTTTTGCGACGCCGCGAAGTGTAGGCCCTATATACATAACCTGTTCATTAGTCATATTCTGTCACCTCAATTTCTGGCGCTTCCACCGTCCATAATGTAGACATACCGCCGATAAATTTCGGCCAGGTATTTTCTTCCTGGAATTTTTTGGTAAGCGGAAAAGTTATCCGGTATCTGCTATCTATCAGCCGTCTTGACAGGAAACGCTTTTCCAGCTTATTCAGCACGTTTGCAACGTCAAAATGGCCCTGATTGTTAGGATTTTTGTCTACAATCCCAACCAGGAAATAGATCGAACATATATTGTCGCTTTCCTCTCCGTTTATTTCCTCTTCATCCAGGCATACCAGGACATACGGGAAGTGTTCGTCGTCGTTTTTGCTCTTTTTGGCGGGCAAATTCTGCGGATATACGTTAAAATCCAGGTATTCACCCGCATTATTGATTGATGTATAGCCCTTTAATTCCTCTTTTACCTCATTGACAAGCGCCTTCTGAAGCAAAACATCCGTCTGCATACCCTAGAATCACCCCTTCCGCAAGATATTATTTACCTCTTCATTGATACGCTTTTCCAGCGTTTCCCCAGCTTCTTTGTTGATTTTTTCCATGATTTCTTCGTTTTTCGCCATCTGTGGAACCGAAGGCCCGTATAGCTGCTTGATCGGAAGGCGCTTGCTTGATACGCGATTCCATACGCCGGTATGACCGCTTTTCATATCAGCAATAAAGGCTTTCGGATCTCCGGAAAGCGGCTTCAGCCCTCCGGATTTTTCCACGCCCGCCGAATATACGCCAGGGGGAAAGCCTTTTTTCGTGCGCTTTACTCCCCTTTTGGGGCTTACCTTGAATTTTGACAGCGCGATCGGGCTTCCGCTGGAAACAACCGCCCCGGAAAGACTGCTTTTCGAAGCGTTCACCGTCCGGATCGTTCCGCGTACTGTGCCACTTGAAACATAATAGCGCTGCGGAACCTCTTTCCCCATGTTTTTACGGATATTCGACACGGCCCGATTGATCGCCCTGGAAACTACAAGCGGCGCCTTGCTTTTGAATGCTCCAAGCCGCTGTTCTATTTCCTCAACGCTTGAAACTTCAATTTTTTGTATGATCATTATCCAGCATTTCCCTTCAAAATGATTGTGTAGCCGCCGAAATCCTCCAACACGTTCCCTACCTGGTACGATTCGCCGTCAAATTCCATGATCTGATCAATGACCGGCTGATCCGGCATATGCTCTTTCTGAACGAAAAACAGCTTGCTATCCTCAAAAATGCCGTCAGAATCGGCCGTTTTCCCCAGGTTTAGCTGTAAAAGTGTTTCGTTATCCACAACAACGGGGATTTCTGCCCCGTCAATATTGTGGATTTCCGCAAACTCATTCAGATTGAAAAACGTGTCTTTGAAATCCTTTTGCAGCTGTTCTTTAAATGAACGCATTTTCAATCACTCCTCTTCGGCGTCGGATCCGGTTTCCTCCTCCAGCTTTTCTTCCTGGAAATTGATCACGATTTCCTGTAATTCTTTCAGGGCTTTTTCCTCGTAATTTTCGCCCAGGTCAAGCCCAACGGATGCCGCATAGCCGAAAATATCTTTCTTTGTGCGGATTTTCCGGATTTCCTCCGGGCTTTTAAGCGCGTCCGGAACCTTTTCATTGAATCCGCTGAAATCTCCGCCTTCATCCTCCGGATCGTCTGCTTCATCCGCAAAAACGGGCGCCACGTCTGCCGGTTCCACAAATTTTTTACTTTTCAGGAACGCAAGATCGGCGCTGGAAATGTCTGCCGGGAGAATTGTTCCCGGATTGTATGCTTTCCCGCCTGTTACAACCGTTACTTTTGTTTTGTACCTCATTATGCGCCAGCCTCCTTCTTTGCATAGATAACCGCCCAGGAATCCACATCAAACGGACGCGGAAGCGGTCTTGAAGTCAATCTTACTTTCTTTACCTCGCTGTTTTCATCGGCCCATACTTTAGGAACCAACTTTCCTTCGTATGATCTGAATTTTTTATCTTCCATCTGCGTAACAAGCCCGTATTCAATCTGGCCTTCACCGTCAGAATGGCCCAGAAGGACGGTTCCGGGCGGGATAATAGATTCATCCTCCCCTTCATCGTTCAAAAACCATTCATCATATGTATAAAGGTCAAGATCCAGTTCCGCGATACGCCCGTAAAAGGTCAGCGCCGGATCCACAACACGCGGCTCAATCACAACATTTTTCATGTTCAAAACGTCCATAGCCTTGATCACGAATGTATTCATGATGAAATCTTCGATTACATCAGACGAAAAGATCGCAATGTCAGGCGCCCGGCCGGTATCTTTGATAATTTTCTTTCGTAATCTGCGGAAAAGCGGAAGCGGATTGACCGTTGCAAGCGTCCATTGTTCATCATTTCCCAGGACAACAATATTCGTAAACCCGAAATCAATCTGGAAATCCAGCCCTTCCTCTTCGTCGATTACATCCAGCTTACCCTCGAAAAGAATCTGTCTGCACATCCATTCTTTTCTTCTGTCGATAGACTCTTCCAGATCCGTCAGGTCTTTTGCAAGAAGTTCATCCTCTCTTTCCTCCGGCGTCCGCTGCGAATAGATATTTTCACCGATCGCACGGCTAGAAATGTCGTCAACGGTCAGCGGTCTTTCAGGCGCGATTTTCGGCGTTGAAAACTGATTCGTTTTCCAGCCCTGGCGTGAAATGACTTTCCCGCCCTTGCGCGGGCTTACAAACGGCGCCATGATACGTTTTCCCTTGCGCACATCAAATTCAACCTTTTCTGTTACGTGCGTCTGTTCGCCAGGGAAAAAGGTTTTCTGCAAAAAGGATCTAACGGGCGGCGTCTGATCATACGCTTCCATCATTTCCCGTGTGGTATATTCTCCCATTCTTTCATACCCCCTTATTCATATTTCTGTATATTGCGAAGGAAAATGCCCGCCTTGCGCATATCGTTTTCATAGGTTTCTACCTTTGCGCCCTCTCCGGTAACAATAACGGCGGCGCGGTTATATTCCCCGGTCTGATAGCATACGGCCGGAATATTGTCGGCGGAAGTTTTAGTTCCTGTGTCGGTATCGTCTGTCAGGATTCCGAAAACATTCATTTCCGCGTTTTCTGTTTTGGCGTTTTCTCCCTCTCCGGTTGTTACCGTTACCACGGTTCCAGCAATATAACCGGCTCCGTCAGCGCATTTCATAATCAAGGAACCACGTTTCAAAACGCCCTGGCCAGCTTTCAGCCCGATCCCCTCTTTCATGATAGGAAATTCATTTCCGGCAATCAGGGAATCCGGTTTAAATTCTCCGGTCTGTTCAAATAACTTCATGCCTTTATCCTCCTTCTGCTGTCGTTTTTCAGCTTTGCAGCGAAGCCGCTTACTTTCTGCGCGTTTTCGGCCTGTTTCTGGCCCTCCGGATCATATCCCGTGTTAGGCTCCGATCCGACTGCTGCCGCGCCGGAATCCTTTAAATCATCAACCATCTGATCCAGGAATTTTTTTCCGGCTGCATTGTTGGCCTTCATTTGCGCCAGCGCCAGATCAGCGGCCGACATCGGTTCATCATACTTCGCCTTCGCCAGCAATTCTTCCGGAATCCCGTTTGAAATTTCGTCAATGGCTTTCAGGCGTTCCCGCTCTGCGGAAACGGCGTCAGCTGCGATCTGTGCGCACAACTGCGGATATGCTGCTTTCAGTGCTGCGGCGTCAGTAATAACCGGCGTTGTCTTGTCTTTTTCATCCATTGTTGATTTTCCTTTCTGAATTGTATTTGTTGTATCAAAAAAAGCCCCGGTTTCTTTCTGCGGCGTTTTAGAAAGATCCTGAACCTTTTTCCGTATGTTATCCGGAACGAAATTTTCAATATAGTTATTAAAGCTATACGGAACCCCGTTCACTATGAAATTGTTAGAAACGGCGTTATTCTGGAAATCGGATTCAATCACACAATCACAAAATCCAGCGTCAACCGCTTCTTGACCGACATACCAGCTTTCTTCATCCATAAGCCGGTTTATTTCTTCTTCCGTTTTGTCCAGCCGTTCCATGTACGCGGAAACAATGCTTTTCTTCACCTGGTTTGTAACCTCTGCCAGCTTTAAAAGTTCTTCGGTTTCATAAGAACCCCATAGGCTGATCGTTGGATTATGCGCCATCAGGATCGCATTTTTGGCGATCTTGCGCTCTTCGCACGCCATCAGGATAATTGTTGCAGCACTGGCGCATATCCCTATAATTGTACCCGTGATCTTTGCCTTATTCAGAATAAGCGCGTTATATATCGCGTTTGCAGCGAACACATCCCCGCCGCCAGACTGGATCACCACATTTATAACTTTCTTATCCCCCAGCGCGTTTAATTCATTGATAAAATTCCGGTATGTGATACAATCATCATCCCACCAGCTTTCTTCCGACTGGATTGTTCCGAAAAGCTGTAATTCCGCCGTATCTCCATTATCCAGGAAATTCCAGAATTTAGCCGTTTTCGGTTTCTGATTTCCCGCCGCTGTCGGCTGATTTGTTATCATCGGTTTTCGTTTCATCGGTTTCTTCCTCGCTTTCTTTTTCGATTTCCTCCGGTTTTTTGCTTTCTGGCTGCTTTTGTACCCCTGAAGAAGCGATTCCGGCCGCTTCCATCAGCTGTTTTTCACGCGCCAGCTGTGCGACGTTGCTATCAAAATCACCGCCAGTCATTTCTATGGTTTCCCGCTGCCGCGTGGATAAGCCAATATTGATCCGCTTTTCTGCTGCGTTTACCTCTTTCACCGGATCAATCATGCCTTGCGCTGGCCCGTTCCACTGTGCGCCGCAATATGCAGCACGGATCAGGGGATCCAAAAAGAACCCCGGCGCCTTCAGGCGCCCGCTTGCGATCGCTTCCGTCAGGAATATTTCATATACCGGCTGGCAAAAGTCAGCCGCCATCCATGATCTTTTCATCCGGAACGCTTTCCAGGCTTCCAGCAATGCAGCGCGGGAACCGGAATAACTAGCCGAAAAACTTTTTATGAGAAGTTCAACCGGTATTTCCAGTGCGGCGCCGATATATTTTGCAAGCGACGTTGTAAAAGCGTCAAAATTGCTTGACGGCCTTTTCGCGTCTGCAATCTCCACGCCCTCACCCGGCCCCAGCATGTTGACCATTCCGGGGCCTATCTCATAATTTACATCATCATCGGAAACTTGATCCTCTTCATCCACAACGCCAGTAAAGCCCATTTCCGACGTTCCTTTTTCAGACGTTATGAACACGGTAAAAAATCCGTTGATAACGGCCGCCATTACTTCCGCTTCGCTGTATCTTGTCAGCTGCTTTAATGATTCAATGACGGGCGCCAGGTATGGCACGCCCCTATATTGTTCCGCCCTCTCTGTTTCGTAAATCATCAGGACATTAGGCGTTCCGGTTTTATCCCCGAACGCCTTAACCCTTTTCCACTCTTTCCGCGTGTAAAGGTTGCTGTTTGGGTATGTAGAACATATGTGATAGGCCACAACCCGGTTATTACTGTCTACCTCAACGCCGTTGAAAATCCGGTTTTTCGTGTCCGGATCCGTGGCGTATAAATAGACATTGTTCCCGGTACTGTGTGGCGTGGAAACGCGATCCGATTCTATTAAATGTACCCGCAAGCCATACGGAAGCGCCCTTGTGGGCCGTTCATATTCCAGAAGTACACAAGCGTCGCCGTTCATCAGCCAGGACATACACGCCACCTGTTGAATCTCATAAAAATTATTTACCCGTGTAGAATCGCAAAACTTTGATTTCGCCCACAATTCAAATTCACGTTCCGCGGCCCGCTGCCAGGCGGCCGCTTCATCCATCGTCATGCCAAGAAGATCCGCGTCTATTGTACTTTTCAGGCGCAACCCCTCACCGACAATATTTGTCCGGTTTGTTTTTATGGCCGATACTGCCAGGGGCGCCGACATAAACAAGCTGCGGGATCTCTGCCGCAATACCGGTATATTTTTATCAATATCTTCCTGTGGCGTTTTGCTGGACGCCAGCCAGCCCCGCATTGAATTTTTATTCCTGGCCGCCCCTGATTCATCATATCCGGAATTTTGAAAAGCCCTCATTGTTTGCAGCTTCCAGCGGGCCGATTCGCGTTGTAATGCCTTCTGCGGGCTTATCTTTTCTATGGCTTTATCTAAAATATTCATGTTTCACCGCCTTAAATATCGCGCGGAAGGAAGCGGAAAGCCTTATTTTTCCCGCCGCTTGATTCCAGCGTTGTGATCTGTCCTTCCAGGTCTTTGATCGCCGCCCGTATGGTAGACAGATCGGCCCGTTTCAGGCTCTTTGTTCCGATCGTGTATTCCTGGTTCAGTAATACGGCTTCTTCGGCTTCGTAGTACATTTCAAGCCGCTTTTTGTACCGTTCCAGGCGTTCCTTCTGTAATCTTGTCAACATATTTCCACCTTCCTACAATTCAACGCCCCGGCTTACTGTGCCAGTCCGCCGCTTTTTCTTTGCTTTTCCTGGCGTCTTTTTCATGTAATTTATACCGGCTTTTACTTTCTTTTCCAGAATATCCCAATCAGGGCGCAATATTTCAACTGCTGCCGTATTGTAGACACGAAGATCAAGCGGTTCATTACGCGTTCCGGATTTCTTTTTCCACTTTACGATCGCGCGGCCGTCCTTAACTTCTGTTACCCTCTGTTCACTGTTCAGGCCCTTTATGACGGTTTCGCTATATCCGCGGTCAGCGTTGATCGGGAAATGGCAATACCCCGGCCCTTCGTCAACCGTGGAAAGCCTGGAAACAACAATTTCTTTTCCGCTGTCAACGCCAAGAATAAACACTTTCACGTTATATTCATTGTTTGTTGATAGCTTATGTATTAGCGGGATTCCCTGGCTTTCCCGGCCGAAGCCCTTTATTCCGCTGATACGCTTTCCCTTTTTTTCCATCTTTTTCAGCCACTTATAACATTCCGTCGTTTTGTGGCCGCCCGTGTCTATGCAAGTACGGGCGATTAAAAGAGAAGATCCGGACGCGAAATAAAATTCCCGGTCAAGCCATAATTCCAGGCGATCCCAGGTTTCTTCTTTGTCCAGATCCCCGTATAACTTTTCATATTTGACGCCCCAGGATTCAAACCCGCGGCCCCAGCCGCAAACCTCAATTTCGAAGCGATCGTCCTGAACATCGACGGAGGCCGTTAAAAGAAGGACGCCCTCCGGAATCTCTGCTTCGTACCGTTCCCGCCGCGCAAGAAGTGAATCATCATCCGCGCCCTTTCCGCGTGGCTCCCAGGTTTCCCCCAGCACAGTATTTATAAAGGTTTTCAGCTTTTCCACGTCGCCATTCTCTTTATACTCTTTTTGCGCTTCTTTCCATTCCGCGATAATGGAATCCCAATGCGTCCACGGCGAAGCTAGTTCGTTTAAATGAAACGACCGTTTCCGGCGCCGTTCCGGATGTGCTGCAATCCATTTCCCTTCGCCCTGTTTCCAGTCAAATTCCGAAATGTGTTCACCGCAATATTTACATTCCATTGTTACATCAGAAAAATGAACCCGCCCCCATTCGTAGGGCTGATATTTCCCGCAACATGGACACGGAACGCACCATTCTTCCATTGTTCCGGATTGATATTCCTTTTCTATCTGGCTGGATCCCTTTATTGTCGGCGTGGAAACTTTGATTTTCTTTTTATTCCAGAAGGCCGTTGTTCGTTTCTCTGCCAGCTTGATCGGATTTCCTTCGGTTCCGGCGCTGGCCGGATAACGATCCGTTTCATCCATCAGGACGATCCGAACCGGACGCGAAGCCAGGCTTGAAGCGGAATTTGCACCGGCGATCGTCACGTGTCCACCGGGGAACGTCTTGTGTAAAATCGTATTCCCGGAATTTCTGGATTTTACATCATGCACTTTCCCGGAAATCGTCGGCGTGTCGCGGATCATCGGCGCCAGCCTATCCTTTGAAAAATCTTCCGCCATCGGTTTAAGTGTCGGCTGTACTACCAGCATAGGCGCCGGATCGTAATCTATGTAATATCCGATGATATTCAAAATCAATTCTGTTTTTCCGACTTGTGCGCTGCTCATGATCACGACATGTTCCACAAGCGGATCATTGACACAATCCATAATTTCCCGTTGATACGGCGCCCGGTCTGTGTTCCACTGTCCAGGCTCCGCCGCGCTTTCCGGCGATAACCTCCGGTAACGATCTGCCCACTGGCTAACCGTCAGTACGGGCGGCGGGCTTACTGCTTTTGCAAGATCCCGGAATAGCTTCAGCGTCTTAAATTCAACGCCGCGATCTTTGTGGCGTGTTTTCAGGATAACCGTGTCAGGATTCACAAGCGGCGACTGTTCAATCTTTACTTTCTTCCTCATATTCGCCTTCGTTTTCCTCCACATATTCATCACTATAAAACGCCTTCGGATCATAATCTTTTAATTCATTCAGCGCTTCTATAACCTCTTTTGTCAGACGGTCTTTGATAAAAGCGGCGTCACGGTTTTCCAGAATCGGCGCCACTTTTGAGGGAATCCCCATAATTTTTGTTTTAAAGGCGACTAACATATCCATCATAACGATTTCCACGTCCTCCGCCTTGTGCAATTCCCCTTTCATGATCTGCAATTTCAATTCCGAAATGTGGCGCTTTACTCTCTCATGCAGCGCTTTTTCTTCGTCGAAATTGATTTCACCGTCTGCCAGTTCCACGCCGACGCCCTCCGCCGCCAGTTTCAGCGTAAGCAAATAATTCTTTATGGATTCCACCAGCTTATAGCGGCCCTTTGCGGCCCTGGCGACAATCCCTTCTTCCGCCATCTGCCGGATCCGCCTGTCGGTCACTCCGAAAAGATCGCCCAGCACGGCCGCCGATACGGTTATGCTGTCAATGTTCGTCACCTTCGCGGAATCCGTTTCAGTCTTTGCCATGCCCTCACCCCCTTTCTGGCCCCAAACCGGAAACGGCAACTTTCATTTTTATTTTTCAAAATCTAGCCAAGTTTTGGGCTTCGCAGACCCGCAACAATTTTTGGCCCGTCAGAAGAACCTATTTTGTCCTGGCGATTTTTTCCGGCGCCCGGCCCGTCGTCGTCGCCCCTCCACTTACTTGACATATCTTGTTATTCTGTCAAGTGCTTTGCACTCTTTTTCTTTCATTAAAGCGCGGGCAAAAGATGCATACATCATTTGTCACATACTCAATGTGTCAAGTGCAAGGCATAGGGCAGTAAGGGCTTCCCATTATCAGGCTGATAACAGGGCGCAATAAAGGGGCCTATGTGTGGCCCCTCTTCCTGAATGACAGGCCCTTGATAGCCTTGTCTTTATTGTCCTGGTTGATACCGATATACCGCAATGTCACGGATATATCAGAATGATTCAGTATTTCCTTTATGGTTACGGCGTCATGTGTCTGTTGGTACATATGATAGCCGAATGTCTTTCGTAGTGTGTGAGTGCCTATGCTGCTGATACCAAACGCCGCCCCAGCGTCAGCTAGGATATTATAAGCCTGTTGGCGGCTGATTGCCTTGTTTGGAAAATGCGGGGATTTAAACAGATATTCAAAATCCTTTTTCCCGTATATATAATTTTCGATAATTGGTTTCAGTTCTGCATTTATGGGGAACCGTTTTTCTTTGCCCGTTTTTTTCTCCCGTATATATACGGCGTCTTTGTCCTTTACATCCCGGACGCGGAATTTTAAAATGTCAGAAATCCGAAGCCCCGTATAAATCCCGAACATAAAAAGTACATAATCGCGCTCGTTCCTGGCCCTTAAATAATCGGCCACATCCAGCACAACATCCATATCCCGGATCGGCTCCACCGTATTCAAGAAAAACACCCCCTTTTCACGGCACGAAAAAAGCGCCGCCCTCCGGCCGCGCCTTGTCTTTTGATATAATTTTGACTATACATAGTATAACACACCTGAAGGCGACATTTCAACGACATAAAAGGCGACATAAAAGGCGACATTTGTTAATTCAGAAAATCCCGTAAAATCAACGCTTTCCGGGATTTTGTTCACAAAAAGTTCACAAAAAATTCACACGAAAAAATTTCACCTTTTTAGATCAGCCCCTGATCCCTCATGCCAGCTTCGATCCGCTGAAAATGACGTTTAGAAAATCCCATTTCATCAGCTGCTTCTTCCTGTGTCATTTTACGGATAACGCGTAAATAATAAACCTGTTCTTCGTTCCCGTCCAGGCTTTCATGTATCTTTTTTATCCGTTTTTTGCTCTGGCGAAGTTCCGATCGCTCCATTTTTAAGCGGTTAATCCGCGCCGTGTCCTGTTCGATCATCCGCAAGCCCTCCGCAAACGATATGCGTACACTGTTTCCCGGCTCTCTGGAATAATCAACCCCATTCAGGCCAGAAGGCGGCGCCCACCCGGACATTTTCTTCGCCTTTTCGATTGATCGTTGATGGTTTTTGATCTGCTCGTTTATCAGCATGATCTTTAGTTCAATTTCGTTAAAAATATCCCTTTCCTTGCTTATTTTACCCGGTTTTGCCATATTTCCAGCTTTCCATTGCAATTATACCGGCGTTGCGGTATAATTATTAAAGGTTGTGTGCGGGGCGCTGGAAACGGCGCTTCGTGCTTTTTTTATTTTACCATTATTTTTTTGTCAAATCAACAACGGATTCAATCCGCAATACATAATATTCCTTTCCAGGCTCCGCGCCCCACTCCTGGCGCCCTGTCTTAATGTCAAGCGTACATTCCGCTTCTATGGCCGGGGAAGTTGCAGAATATCCATTCCGGAATGTGATCCATGTGCGGGAAATTGTGGGAATCCCGTATCTGTCAATCAGTCCGGCCGTATGGAACCGGCTTTTATAATACGGCTTTATCTCTCTGTATTCCTCTTTCTTTTCCCCTGAAAGAATCATATCGAACCATTTTTTCTTGATCGGCAATATCATCGCACCTCTTCCCCCTTTTTGTCTATAACAGGAAGATCTCTGCACTTTGGAAATTCTTTGTAAATTCTTTCAAGATCGAATGGTTCTGAAAACTCTATTGTCATTCCGGACGTTGTATATATCTTTTTGCAATCCGCCGAAAATGCGGCTGGATGAAAAATATAATTATACATGTTTTCTCCTTGTAGCTTTATTTCTTAATATTCAGCATTTCCAGAACATCAGCGTCCTTCGTTGTAGTTGCTTTTGCTATATCATACATTTTCTGAAGCATTTCTGCCTTTGTCTGCCTGTTCTGCGTGCGCCTTACTGCGCACATTACAGAACCTTTTCCGATCTCCGTTCCGCACCCTGAAAAGCTGGCGCAAGCTAAACATTCATAGTCAATAATATTCATTTTCTTTTCATCTTCCTTTTTTGTTCCCTTTTTGCTTCTCTCCGCTGTTTCCTATTTCCCTCATATGGCTTGATCTCCGGAAGTTTTTTCTCTGATAGGCGAAAAGTGCTTATAAATTCCTGATTCCCCGTTGCGTATGGCGAAGGATTAAACGAAATTATAATATCGTCAGGAACACCGTTATTTTCTATCATAATATCATCATAAATCTTTGATCCATGTGTTACTTTTTCTTTCGTCGCCTTATTCATAGCGAAAAACTGTTGAATATGCGTGTTTGCTTTCATTTTCAGAATGTCAGAAACAATGTCAAATGCTGAATTGTCGCCCCATGATTCATTTTCCATCTTTTTCTTCCCCCTTCCGCAACCCCTCCGGATATTCGCAAATCAGATCATGCGGCCATATGTCGGCCAGGCTGTCCTTCATGAATACAGGAATTTTATATTTTCTGCACTGATTCACAATGCTTTCAATCCATTCCAGCGCCGGAACCACTTTCCCGGCCCGGCGTCCGGTTTCCGCTCCTATGATGATCCATTCCGGCTTCAGGGATGTTTCGCTCATTTCTCCCAGGTTTTCAAGTAAAGGCTCCACGGATAAAAACCAGTGATATTTTTCATCAAACCAGGAATATTTATCATGCGGCCCCGTTACGCTTGATCCGTACCAGAAATTATTATGCTGTGGCAATTTCCCCGCTTTTGCCAGCTGGATATAACGCGCCGGATTTTTGGTAAGGAAAATATAATTGTGCTGCGGGGCTTCCAGACATGCAGCAAAAACAGATTCGATCCATTCATCCGGAACCCACGCACCGAAAAGATCGGCCATCGAACACACAAAAATATTTCGACCTTTCTTTTTCTGGTATTCTGTCAGCTTGTGTCTATGAAGTGTCGGCCTGAATTTCTCCGGATATGGATTCCCGGTCTTGTTTTCTACTTCAATGCAGACACGATGATCCGGCCCATATATGGCATTTATATTTGTTTCGTCAAGCTGTGCATATTCCCCGAACCGTTCCGCAATCTGCCGCGCGTAACAATACGGGCATTTATGATAACATCCAGTAACCGGATTCCATGTGCTATCTGTCCATTCAATTTTTGTTTTCTCCATCCTCTTTGTTCCTTTCCTGTTCTTCCAGGTCAACGCCTAATTCAACTATGCGCTTATTATTTTTGATTGACATTGTTTCAACCTGTTTCCGGAATAGGGCGCCGTATACCTGATAATCTTTTTTCAGCGTCAGAAAATATCGCTTGTGTGGATCCTTTATGTGCATTTTAATCAAATTATTCATCAAGTGATCCGTTACTCCGGAATCAATGACAGATATTTCAATCCTGGCGGCCGCCCGGTTAAATTCCCGGCATATAACCACATATTCCGGGCGCTTGTTTTTCTTTTTTCCTTTAATCTTTCCCACTTTTTACACCCCGTTTCTGTTTGTATATAACGACCATGCACGGGAACGGCGCGTTAAATTTGGCTCCGCTAAATTTTAGTCGGCCGCGAATAAAACGAACCTCCGCTTTGTGGTATATGTATTCATGGAACCATTTAGTATCAGTGCGGGCCGGAAGAAGCATAACTATAATATTTCCGTGTTCCTCATTTTCTTTATATGCTTTTTCAACCCACTTTCCTATCTCCCGGCCATACGGGGGATTGCAAAATACAGAATGTCCGCCCCAGCTTTGCAGAAGTCCATTTTCCGCGATCGTAAAATAATTGTTGCATTTATGATTATTTTCGTCAGCTGCCGGATCAAGGTCAAAACGAAATTCCCGGTTCAGTTCGTCAAAAAATTCTTGTGGTGTGGCCCAATTATCTGTTTTACTGGAAAACATAACATCAGTATTCAATTTATTACACCTCTTTTTCTTTCATTTTTTTCATCCTTCAACATTGGAACGATCAAACGTAACGATCGAAGCCTGGCCGTTCTCCACTGTTACTTCGGTTCCGACCGTTATTTCAAGTTCGATCGGCGCGTTGGTCTGCGTGTCAAACAGCACTAAATTTTTTCTGGCTTCAACCGCGTATGTAATGCCGGTTTTCATCAGCGCTTCTTGCATAAGTCTTGTATACTCTGCTATTCTCTCATTCTGGCTCATTCTCTGCCGCCTCCTTTTCAGATTCTTTTTTCGATTTCATGAAATCTTTAATTTCCGCCACGCACTCCGGGCAATAATCCCGCGGCGTTTTAGGAAACGCTTGTGCCACATATTCAACAATTTTTGATTGTATTGTTTTTTCCGGCGTTAAAGTGTATTCAAAAGAAATCCTTTGCGCCAGCTTTGCTTCAAACTGTTTCTTGCAGCGATCGCATATGCAAACCATTTTCAACATGTTTCATTCCTCGCTTATAAATAATTTTTGTCTTTTTATCCTGAAAAGCAATCCGGCCTTCCACATCGTAACCATAGGCGCCAGCTATTTTCTTGATAATGTCCACAAGTTCAGAAATTTCACACGGCGGCCGGTCTGCTTTCCTGATTGCCTTTTCCGCCACTATATCCCGATACCCCGAACCATTGTATTTCAAATCGTTTTCCATGCTGCACCCCCTAGCGAAACGGAAGTTCGCCGTCTATTCCATCCGGAATATCCATAAAGCTATAATCAGGCGGCGCCGGTTCCGGTTCCTGGCTCCGGCGCTCCTTTTCCTGGCGTTCTTCCTCTTCTGCTTTTGTTTCCGCGAAGCTGATTTCCTCCGCATATACTGTCTTTGTATATATTTTCCGGCCATCCTTATTTGTGTAGTGTCCGGATTGAAGCGGCCCGCAAACCTCAACTTTCTTTCCCTTGCGAAGATACGCTTCCGCAATCCTGGCATTGTGGCCGGTACAAATGCAGTCTATAAAATCGACTGGCTGATCTCCTTCTTTAATTCTCCGGTTGCGTTTTACCATGATAGTAAATGCAATGAACGCGGCCTTATCTCTGTCATACTTGACGATCGGATCCTCCGATACTTTCCCGCTGCCTATCCATTTATTCACGCTTTTTCTTCCCCCTTCCTTTTCTCCGCATTGGAAAGCCGTGCATTTTCAGCCAGTTATTTGATACCCGTTTCGTATTCTTTTTCATTTCGCCGTATGCTTCCGTTAGTGTTTTAAGCGCTTCGGCAGCGTCCTGGATTGTAATTCCGGCTTGTTCCGTGGCTGCTGATAACTTTCCCAGGACGGCCGCTACTTCACGGATTGAAATTCCGCATTTTCTAAACGGGATCACAATCGGTTCAAAATCCTTAAATTCAATCAGGAATGACAAATAATCATTCAGTGTATAGGGAATCTGCTGCACCCGCTTTTTAATCGTTTCCGTCATTTCCTCCGGTATGTATAAAATTATGGTTCCGAAGTTTTCCGTCAGTGCCACAATATAAAGCTGTCGGCCCTCTATGTCTATCTCATAGCAGAACATCAGCCCAGCTTCACCCACTTTGTAACTTTTCCCGCCGAAATAGAAATCCAACGATTCCAGCATTTTGAAAATCTTTTTATCCTCTGATTCAGCTTCTTTCCACCGCCTTAAAAATAAAGATTTTCTTTCCGCCGCTGTATTTCGCCAGCTTTTGCCGTTTCTTCTCTGCTGCCGCCAGGGATTCCCGGATCGTCGCGCGTTCCTCCCCCTCGACGATGATAAAATATTTCTCTTTACATTTCTGAAATTCCATCTGTCCATCAACTCACCTTCCTAAATGCTAACTTTCGATCCTCTCCTTGTCGCCAGCGTTGCGGAATGTCTTTCCGTCTACATATCCGGTTCGCTGTAATAGCGTATGTTCGCGGTTTTGTTTGAAATCCTTATATCCGGTTCCTGTTTCTAGCCCAGGAATGGCGTCAACATAATCATTTACCGCTTTCGGCGTAACCAGCGCCAGGGCGAAGGATTGACTTTGTGCTTTCTGCTCTTCAAAATTCTTTTCCAGGCCATGACAGAACCCTAATACATAATTCATTTTTTCATCATTTCCAAACCCCCGGCCAGCGTCCGCGTATATGGCCCGTAATACCATAAATCGCTTTCTGATAACCTTAACGGCATAGTTAAAAATGTTTATGCAGATTTCCGCGTCCTCTTCGTAACCGAAAAACCGAATACGGAAAGCCCCTCTTGATCCCACGCGGCTAACAGCAATGCGGCGGCAACGGAAATTTTCAGCAATCACGCCGCTAACCATATGGATCCATTCATCCCGGAACGAAACCGAAGAAAAGTTCACAATGCGCCTTTCTTCCTGTTCTCCGCCCTTCAGCTGTTCGCGCTTAATCTCATACTTTGCCATTAGTTCCTGTGCTTTCATCATTGCATCCCTGGCTTCGTTCTCATTACTGGATGAAGAAAGCGCCAGCAACTTTTCAATTTTATCTATAATTTTGTTCTCTGATTCTTTCATCCGTCGCTTCCTTCCCCTCAAATTTCATGCAAACCGCCCTGTCGTCTATGTAGAAATTCGCATACACCTTCCGGCAATCTCCGCCGAAATAATCAATAATTTCCGGTAAATTTTCGTTTACGGTATCAAATTCCAGGCCATACCCGCGGCAAAATTCAACTGCCGTTTGCAGCGCTTCCCCTACTCTGTTAGTCCACAAAATCAGCTTGTTTCCGCTTTCCCTTAATTCCTTCAGCCAGTCAATAACAGCTGTGTTTGCTTCCCCCACGGAAGGCCAGTGTCCATTAGGCGTTATAACGCCGTCAAAATCTACTGCAATAATCATTTTCCCAGCAAGCGATCCAGAAGATCGCTGTTCTCCTTTCTTGCGATCGCGCTCCTGATTGATTCCGCCGGAAACTCAATAGGCAGCGCCATTTTTTCAATGCGGTTCACGATCCGATCGTCAAGCTGCAATTCGCTGATCCGGTAATTGCTTGTGAATATCGTGATCCGCTTTTCGATCATCCGGCCATTTAAAATATTATAAAAACGCTCGTTTATCCAGTCTTTGGGCTTTTCGACGCCTATATCATCAATCACCAGGACGGGAACGGATATAATATCATCAATCAGCCTTCTTTCGTTTACCAGCTCCCCCGCGTTCCGTTCCCTGGAATTTTCGCCCCAGGTACTTTTGATCTGGTCAAGAATCTGGATTGTGGTTGCAAATTTCGCGCCAACCATGTACCGCGTGATTATGTCGTTGGCGATTGACACGGCCAGCCGTGTCTTTCCGGAACCCTTAACGCCGGAATGAAAATAAAATCCTTTTCCGGTTTCCCTGATTTCCTGGAATTGTTCAACATACTGCTTTGCAAGGTGTTTCGCCAGCTTTGCAAGTTCCTGGCTCTGTGGCGTGGAATAACAATCCGTGCGGAAATTTTCAACCGTCTGGCCCTCAAATTCCTTTGGAATCGTGGCAAACCTCAACCGGCCAGCCAGCCGATCCCGCTGTACTTTCCCGCACTCACATTCATGCGAAAATATGTAACCATCTTTTTCAATTTCGTAATATCCGGAATCGCGGCATTTCTGGCATTTATATGCCGGAATTTCTCCGGAATCTTGCAAGTGCTTCGCTCGTTGTGCCTTCAACCGTTCCAGGATCGGCGCGGTTATTGTTTCCAGCGTTTCCGGCTCCCGTATTGTTTGTATTGCTGCGGGCATTGTTTTCACCCCCTTTGTTTGCATACGTGCCTTCCAGCACTTTTAAAGCATTGGTTTTATTTATCAGCCAGTCGAATGAACATCCGTTCCAGCGCCCGTTGCGGCCTGAAAGAAAATCGCTGTCCTGTGCCATCTCAAAAAGCCTGTGAAGCCTGTCGTACATCGTCACATCAGGCCAGATTTTCAGCTTTTCAAATTCGTTGCATAGCGTCCGGATTTTCTTTTTCCGTGCTTCAGACATAGCGCGGATTGTTGGCAAGTCTATACAAGTATCATGAAAATCTGTCATTATGTGCTGATAGTCTATCCGGATTCTTCCAGAATCCGGAACCGGATCCGGCGTTTCATCAGCCGGGCCGGACAATATATCTTCGTCAGAAGATATATTTATATATTCTTCTTCTTTCTCTTCTTCTTCTCTCTGTTGCGTGACTTCACGCGACTTGTCACGTGACAGGCTTGTGACTTCGCTTGTGACATTGTTTCTTTCATCAACCCCAGGCGCCGGATCCGTGGTGCTGCCGGAAGGCAATTCTTCCAGCAATAGCGCCTTGTTTCGCTCCCTCTGGCGCTGTTTCCTGATCCGGTTTTGTTCCCTGATTCTTTCCATGCCTTCAATGTTTTGGTGTTTATCAAAATTTGTGATATAGATTCCCTTTGTTGTGCTTTCAATCATCCGGAATTTTTCAAACGTCACAAGCGCAAGTTTTACTGTTTGCAGCGGCTTATTGAAAATCACGGAAAGCATTTCATCCGTATACGGAAATTCATCCTCCACCAGCACAAGCCCGTTAGCGTTGCATTTCCCAGCAAGCGCAATCAGGCGGATCCACACTACAAGAAGCGCGTCGCCATCCGGCATTGATTGAATGATTTTAATTTTTTCATCGTCAAACATATCGATCCGAAGTTTGATCCATTGCATTTCTGCCATATAACCACCACCTAACAAGCTATAAATATTTGCTCATAATATCCCGCTTTGACTGCGGTTTCTTCCCTCCGTCCTTTTTCTTTGCCGGTTCCATTTCATCCAGGAAATTGACGCCGCCTTTCAGCCCGGTTTCCCGTGTAGCTGCCAGATTCTTTTTGATCAAGTCTTTGTTTTCAGCGACTTTGTTATATATCACTTCAAGCCGCGTCTGCGGATATGTCAGGCCGGATATGCAGCATATTGTTTCTGTATCGTTGAATGTCTGGAAATTGTCGATCGGAGTTCCGAACGCCTTTTCCAAGTCAGACATTTTTACATCCCCAGCAAGGGAAGCTGTAATATATTTTACGGCCCTGTCAGGCTCCAATGGCGCCAGGGCGCTTTCTTTTACCGCCTGGATAACGTCGGCGCTTTCCTTGCCTTTGCTGCGGATAACGACGGAAACGCCATGCGCCTTTAATGTTTCCATGATTTCCGCTTTGTCAATATTGCCTTTTATGCTTTTATGTTTTTCCGGAATCTCTAAAAACGCGGTAAAGGAATCCACGAAGGCGGCGTTTAATTCCAGCTTATCCCCGTTCCCGTTGTCGATGATAAAGCAAGAACCTGAACCGGAAATTTCCGTCAACTCCGAAAAACATTCGTAAGAATTGATATGCGACTTCACGCTTTCATCAGGCGCCGGAATGATTGTGATCGCCCCTATGGTTTTTCCTTCGTCAATCAGTAAATCAATAAGCATAGGCCCGGCGCCGGAACCCGTGCCGCCGCCGCTGGCGAAAATAACAAAAGTCATTTCGGATTTTGCTTTTGATTCGATTTCCGCCGCGATATTGTCAAAATCATCAATGACAAGCTGCTTCGCCTTTCTGCGGTCTTTGTTGCAGCCTTCGCCCTGTGGAATGTGATACTTAAATTTTGCCTTTTCCAGCGTGTCAAGATCCTCCTGTGACGTATTCACATAGATTACAGAAAATCCTTTTTGTTCAAATAACCGGCCAATATTTCCGGCCGCCTGGCCTACTGCCACGAACGAAATTTTCTTTTTCATTTTTTGCCCCTTTCTTTTTCCAGACATTCACACCCTTCAGGCGTGATAAAATATGTGTCAGCGCGGCCTTCTTTCAGCCCGCGGCCAATATATCCGGATTTTTCAAAATCCTTTATTTTCTTGAATATCGTATTTTCTTTCAATCCGAAATCCTCCGAAGCGGCGATCTCTTTTACTGTCATAGACGATAATCTATTTGTGGCTTCGCCCGTCCGCAAGATTGAAAGAATAATAAAGCCTAGCCTGTTCAATCTTTCACCGTCCTTTTTGTCGCCCCTTGTGAATCCTGATTTACTCTGATTTACTCTGATATTCTCTGATAAACTCTGATTTATTCTGATTTACTCTGATAAACTCTGATTTTTTGGTTTACCACGTTCAGCAATCACTTGATCATATGGTATCGTTCCAAGATACCGATCCGCTTCAGAACATCCACAAATAGGACATATGCTCGTTGATTCGCACGACATATAAACTTTTCCGCATTTCTGGCAAGTGTTCCGCCAGAATGGATCAGTAACTTTTGTAATGCCGTCTGAATAATATGTATTTCTTCGCTGAAAATCGCTCCATATGCTTGACATTCACGCGCCTAACCTTTACAATTATTAAAGGCTGGCGCATGTCGCAAGCTGTAAATGGGGCGCAACGGGAAGGCTGTCAATCTTTGGCGTTGCGCCTTTTTATTATGCAGAATCCGCGATCGGCGCATTGGTCATAATTCCGATCGTCAATGTGTCAAGCGCTTTCGGAAGTGCTTCGTCAAGGTCTTTCTGTGTCCTGATCCCGAAGCCTTTTAAAATCTCTTTCAGCCGTTCGGCCTGTGCCTGTTGCTGATTTTCTCTTTTCGCCATGATTGCAGCCCCCTTTTTTAGTAATACTCTAATTCCTTTGAAACGTGGAACCATGTGATCCGGCCGTGCATTTTCCAGTCAACCCGAAGAAATTCTTTTTCCGTGGTCTTGTCAATGTCTGCTTCGGTCTTTCCATCGTCCATATATTTCCTGAATTTTTTCGTTTTTCCGTTCGCTTTCAAGATAATAAATTCTTTCCCGATTTCCCAGCGGAAATTGCGCTGCTCTTCCGGATCCCATTCCTCCGGCCCGGCGTAAGTCAATTCACGGACATAATGAACCGATTTCGGCCACATTGTAAGCCTTGTATTCATCCCGACATTGTTTAAATGGCTGATAACATAGGCTTCAAAAATCCGCTTGTTTTCCTCTGTCAAATCCTCATAACCTGTCGTTTCGGTTATGTCATATCCGTGGATATTTAAAACATCCTGGACGGTCTGAAGCTGATAGTCAGTCCGGCCGTATTCCTTATAAAGCGCCGTTACTTCCTTGTACGAAGTGCGGTTCGTTGGTTTTCTCATGGTTCCACCTTTCCGGCCCTCCACGGGCCTATTAGCCGCGCTATCGCGCGGGTAAACAGATTACAGTTACCGGATTACAGGTTTTCCAAGTAAAGCGGAAAAGAATCCGATGTACGCGTGCACGTCAGAACGCGGGTAGAGCAAACTCAGCGCCGAAGGCCCGGAATTGGAAGTGTCGCCGTAACCCGCACCCACGAAACAAATTGCTTCGCCAAGTTCTGCGTCAGCTGCAAACCATTCTTTACTAGCGCTTTCATCATCAATAATGATCCCTAAATCCTTTAAAATCTGCGGTACTTCATCCAGGGCGACGGCGACTTCATCCCGTTCTACGGCGTCCCAGCCTTCCACTTCTCCGGTTGTTATCATCATTCCATCTTCGCCAGGGCCTATCTTGACCGGTTTCCCGTCTGCCAGCACTTCCAGAAATTCCTTGCTATCCTCTGATAAATCAGCGTCAGGGGCCGCGGCGTCATTGTCCGGCATATATTCCAGCTTGCCACGCTTCAGGCGGATTCCGGAAACAATTTTCCACACATTCCCGATCGTGTCCGCTATGCCCGTTTCTGAATTTCCGTTGTGGAACCATGCAGCGGGGCCGGATCCTGTTTCTGTGCGCCCGTATTCGCTCCGTATGCCGTTTTCTGATTCGTCGCCGTGATAACTGCCGCATGATGTATTTCCGTGCGTTCCTGGCCGTGTGGTGTCCTTTATGTACTGCCATTCGCAATTTGTCAGCAAGTGCCAGCCTTCCCCCTTCTGGCGGATTCTTTCGATCGCGTCGTCCATGCTGATATATGCCAGGGGATCCCGGAACGGAAGGGAAACAACCTGATTCTTTACGGCGCTGTTTAAGAACCTGGAAAGATAAACGGAATCATATTCCACGCCCTTAACCAGAAAAACCGGATCAGCCAGTTCCTTTGTAGGGGCCGTGTTTTCAAGTTTCAACATCATGTTAGGAAGCCCGTTAGCGTCATAGATAACAACCGGCGTTTCCTTTACATACTTTCTTTCTTTCATTTGCTTATTTCCTCCATTTACTGAAATTTTACTTTCAAGCCGCGGCGCCGCAACTCTGCGGCAAGTTCCTTTGTTGTGCTTTGCTCTAATGTCTTTTTCTTTTCCAGGTATTCAGGCGGGATCCGAAGCGGCGCAAGCCGTCCGCGCTTATCATCCGGCCCCAGGTCAAACAATTCAAATGCAGCAACCTTTTTCGTGGTGTATTTATCAGTAATTACCCACCACATATTATTCAAATCATGATAGACGCGCCCGCGGCGCAAATAACCGTCGCGCCCACGAAAATACTTAATTTCCCCGTTCCGGATTGTTTTTCTATCTCTATCCAGCCCGTTATATGGCGGCTGTGTCTGCCCGTCCAGTATCCGAAGGTCAAAATCCGTGTCCTTCTGTTCGTGGTGACAGGATTCTACATATCCGCACTTGATCCGTTCCTCCGCCAGCTTTGGGGATCTGCTTGATACGTCTTTTACGTCCGTTATGCCTTTTAAAAGCCGGATCAGCTGATTCATGTATTTTCTATATTGCAGCTGGATCATGTACGGCATTTTCCGGAATTTATCAAAATCATATCTGCCGCCGTTTTGGTTTTCATATACTACATTTTGAAAGAATTGAATCTTGAAGCCGTTCGGATATTTTTCTGCACAAAATTCAAGATCCCCGCGCTTTCCTATCCAGTAATTTTTCCGGATAAGTTTGTCAACTTCCGGATCGTTTTGAACATTAAAGCCTTCCGTGTCCAACATGTTTAAAAGCTGATAGAAATATCCGTAATGGCGGAATTTGTGCTTGTGCCAGGCTCCTTTCGGCGATCGTTCCGTCTTATTTTCAAAAGAAATTGTTGTGTCATAAATCCAATAAGTATTTGATTCCGTATTCATCACGCCCCTTCATGTTATTAGAAAGCCGTTTCGTGGCCTTAATCCGTTTATACCTGGAAAATACCGTTATGACAGAACGGCGACATTCTCCACGCCTTCCAGTTCCTTTTTGAGATATTCCGCGATACTGTGAACGGCGTTAAATTTCCAGGCGCCGCCGTCTGCTTCAAACAGCGCACAAGAAACGCCGCTTTGACTGTTTTTCATACGGAACACAAACGAAATTTCCGGCTGGCTGATTTCGTGGAACGTCCGGAACGGTTGCAGCGTTACCGGATTAGGAACAAAAACATCCTCCATACTTGCAAGCCCGCTTTTGATCGTGGCCTTCTGTGTCACTCCATCGTCGCCATAATTCATGACGGTTTTATCCTCCACATTTCCGGCCACTTGCATAACGATCGCTTTATCCGGTGTATCTAAAAACATTGACTGCATTTGAATGACAAAAGATTCCTGATTCATAAATTCATTCAGGACGATCCGCGGGATCCTTGCTTTCACTTTTGCGATCTCCCATCTGTCCATATCTCCATTAAAGGCAGACACAAGCCGGACTTCGGTTTCTGATTGTACATGTACGATCATTTTAGGGATTCCCCTAGCTTCCGCGAAATCATCCGCCAGGCGGCTTTTGATGTACTCCACAAGCGAAGTAAGCGTTGAAATTTCCAACGCGTCACAACTGCGACATTCACCCAATAACATAGGCGTTCCGTTGTAAAAGTAATAATGTTTGTTTTTGATTTCCTCAACACGGGGCTGCTGAAGCCCTATGATGTACTGTAATGCTTCTTTGATCATGCTCTTTTCCTCTCTTTATTTTAATTTGTGCCAAGTTTCCGCGGCTGCTGGATCGGCGTCACCTTGTTTCCTTCCTCTTTCTGCCCTAAATCAGAAAAAGACATCTGGCCGGGAATCTGTTTCCCGTACTCATTCACCACAACTTCACCGCTTTTCAGGTCTTTACCCATAGCGAAATTAGTTTTCGCGGATATAACCCCGGCAAGTTTGGAATTTAAAGAAATTTCGATCTTCGCGTCGTCGCGCATTTCATTCTGAACGAAGGAAATATTGATTGTGATTTTCCGCTTTTCTCCGAATGGCGTGTTTGGATCTTGCATATTGTCAATAACCCGTGTAATCTCACGATCAAACTTTTCCTGAAGCGTTCCGCCCGCAAGCTGTGACAGATCAACGTGTAACATGTGCTTTTCTCCTTCCCTCTATATTCAAGGCCATAACGGGGCCTTATCCGTATTATGTAAATTGCAAATACCCCCCCCCGAACCGCGCCGGACAAATAACCGTTCTATTGCTTTTGTGCGGCTGGCCTTGTCAAGCGTTGTCGTGCGTTCCATTTCCCATATGCAGATAAAATCATCAGGCGCGGCGTATTCGCTGCATATCACAATATTGTTTTCGCTCATTTTCCGCACCCATTCCCAATAGTGGGAATGATTAAAGCTGCCTATATACTTTGTGGTTCCCTCATATGGCGGATCGCAATATACCAGGCAGCCGGAAGGATTGATTTCTTCATAGCTTTTCACTTGAAAAACTACATCCGCCAGGGCGGGGATCTGTTTTAAGACATTTCTAACGGCTTCATCATAATAGTTTCTGATTTCGCCGGTTTTGGTCTTAACGGTTCCGGCATATCCACCGAACCATTTTGCGTTATATGTGGCGCAAAATCCCGCAAGTGCCACCACTTCCGGCCGGAATAGTTCTTTATAGTCTTTGATCTGTGTATACAGTTCTTTGGACATTGGAACCGCTCCGGGATTCCATCCAGTTTGTAGGGCTTGCCAGAATCCGATCAAATATTCGTTATTGTCATAGCCGATCCGGTTATGGCAATGTACTTTGTCAATCAGATTTCCGCCGCCGACAAACGGCTCCACATAGGTTTCAATACCGTTTCTGTCAATGGCGCCCTGGATGATAGGAAGAATGTGTCTGCTGATTCTGGCCTTGCTTCCGACATATTTCATAATTACCCCTATTCTGTTGTCAATGTGCGCTTATTTCCAGCATATAGCCGCCGATTGCCGTCAGCCCTGGCTATATGGTCAACGGCCCGTTGTGGGCCTTTATGTTACCGCCCTGGCGTCCTGTGCGTACACCATACCGGCTTCCATGCCGTTCATATACGCCAGCATGACAATACTGAAAATGCCACGCTTTCCTTCCGGAACGCTGTTGATCAGTTCACACAGTTCCTCTGCATTAGATATCTGCTCTGGTGTGTATTCCTTTTCTCGATTCATTCAATCACCCTTTCTTGCTTTATGTTTTCTAATAGAATATTATTGTTCTGTATGAAAACATAATACATCGTTTGAAAACTTTTGTCAATCATAAATGAAGAAAAAGTTTTCAAAAAGAATTTTCGTTTAAATGTTTACAAACAGAACTTAATATGGTATAGTAAGTTTACAGTCAGAAGGGGGTGATTAAATGACAATAAATGACCGATTCAAAGAATTACGCAAGGCTTTAGGACTTAGCCAAGAAGAATTTGGAAATAAAATCGGTCTTTCAAAATCCGGAATTTCTAATATAGAAAGCGGTGCAAGAAATGTCACTGACAAACATATAAAATTAGTATGTAGTGAATTTCCAGTTAATGAGGAATGGCTCAAAACTGGCGAAGGAGAAATGGAAAAACAGGATTCTCCCGATACGCTAAACCAAATGGTAGATAGGTATGGATTACCCAGGTCTGCGTATGTTATGATCGAAAAATTCATTAACCTACCACCAGAAGGGCGAAGTGCTGTACTTAACTATTTTCACGAAATTGATATTGCTATTTCTGAAAGTGATAACGAAATTGGAAATATCCCAAAAACGCCGGATGAATTAGAAAAGAAATTTCCGCCCGTGGATCCTGAACGCGAAGAATCCGACGCCGGATGAAATCTGCACCCGGCAATTATTAGTTACTGTATTACATAAATTTTAGTTGTGCCGCTAAAGTTCAAATTATAATATATGATTTTTTGTTTTGCATAATATATAGCGAATATGTTCGTATCTGGAAAATGAATGTATTTTCTAATCATGTGGTATCACCTTTCTTTATTGAAAGCCGGGCAAATATATTATAAATTGAATGACGGCGGCAAGCGAAAGGAAGGATATATGGGATTTTTAAAGAATTGGCAAAGAAAAATAGAAGCAAAAACAGCAGAAATACAGGCAAGAAGTACCCCATCAAAATCTGTTTCAGATGAAGCCCTTTTCGATTTTGAAGATCATTATGAAAAGGCTTGTGAAAAGAAAGCCGATAAAATTGATAGCATAGAAACGAATAATACAGATCCTGACAAAAATGTAGCCGGATTCAAAAGAAAATTACTGCTTTGTAAAGAATTGGAAACCTTTTGCCTGTCTCATGGTTCCGGTGGTGCTGCCTATTTCAAAAAGTATTATTCTAGCTTATATGAGGATATACAAAAAGCACTTGATTTTTACATGAAAAACGAGTATGCGGAAGCAAAGGAATACTTTGAGGAAGAAAAGTCAAAGAAGAAAGCTATAAAAGCCCTGGAGGGAAAAATTCTGAAGGAAATTGAAAGTGCTGGCGGCTCTGCTTTGCAAAAGGATATAAGAAAGCAATTCCCAAAAGGTGAACCGGATTATTTTAACCAGGCAGTAAAATCCCTTTTAGATTCCAAAAAGATTGTCAAACTTAAGGATGGCAACTTTGTTAAATACAAAATCAGTCGATAAAGGGGGCTTTTAGTGAAACTATTCAGCGTATTGATTATAGCTGCTGCCGTGTTTATCCTGATATGGGCGAATAAGATCCGGATATACTTGAAATGGCAAAAGAAAGCGGAAGCGGACAATAAACCATTTTACCGATGGCCGGAAAGCGTCCACCAGGAACCGGAACAAAGAAAGCGGCTCCGGCAAGCGCAAGCGGAAAATTTCCAGGTTGAAGCTGTCGGAAAGAACGGCGGGAAAATCTGCCGGATGAAGGCAGCTTCGGATCCTGATTTTTATTTTGTCGCTTTGGGGATCTGCCAGTGTCCGGAATTTAAAGAAACACATAAACCATGTAAGCATATTTATAGAATAGCGCTGAATAAGGGATTGATCCAGGCGGCGCCGGAAGGGAAATCATGATCGAATGTACAGATTTTAACAGGCTTCGAAAAGGTCAGCGCGTCCGGAAGTATTACTATTCCGGGAATACGTTGCTTTATAAGGATGGAACCGTTGAAAAGGGGCTTTATGGCGATGGTTTCGCATATGTCCGATGGGATAACGAAGAAGGACTGGATATAAATGTCAATATGTACGACGTTGTTTTGCTGAAGTAAAACGAAAAAGCATGATAAAAACAGAAAAATAAAAACAGCCAGCCAGTGACGGCAATCACCGGCCGGCTTTAGAACCAGGAACCGAAAACAAGCGGCTTCCCAGCTGGAAATAAGCATATCTATTATAGCATGGAAAGCCGCCAAAAATCAACGGCTTTCTTTTTTACGCCCTTTTTTCGGTTCGTGGAGAAGGGAAGGTCATATGAAAAGACAAAAGGCGGCGCTATATGTCCGCGTTTCTACCAGATACCAGGTTGATAAAGATAGTCTGCCCTTCCAGCGGAAAAAGTTAAAAGAATATTGTAAGCTGCTGGAAATAGATAAGTTTGAAATATTCGAGGACGACGGATATTCAGGCAAAAACACTGATCGCCCACGCTTTCAAGAAATGATGGAACATATCAGGGCTGGCGGCTTTTCTCATTTAATCGTGTGGAAAGTTGACCGTATTTCCAGGAATCTTCTTGATTTCTCCACGATGTACAAAGAATTGAAAGATCATCATGTGACATTTATATCCATGAATGAACAATTTGACACATCGACCGCGATCGGGGAAGCTATGCTGAAAATCATTCTGATTTTTGCAGAATTAGAAAGAAACATGACTTCCGAACGTGTTACCGGGATCATGCTTGACCGGGCGGAAAGCGGCCTGTGGAATGGAGGGCTTCCGCCTTTAGGCTACAAAAAGGATCCGGAAAAGAAAAACTTGATCCCGGAACCGGAAGAAAAAGATAAGGTAAAAATGATTTTTGACTTGTACGAAAAATATCATTCATGTCATAAGGTTGCGCGGTTCCTTCAGCAAAACGGAATAAAACCGAAATATCACACGGAATGGCTGCCGGAATACATCCGGCGAACGCTCCGGAATGAAGTATATATCGGAACATATACATATAACCGCTGCGAATTTCACGGCCCGGAAAAGCCGAAATCTGAATGGATTGTGAAAGAAAATAATCATCAGGCAATCATCGAAAAGGATCAGTTTATCCGCTGTAATGAAATCATGGACAAAAACGCAAGTAGCCGCGACGTGTCCGAAATCAGGCAGACACGGCATATTCACGTTTTCGGCGGGAAAGTCAGCTGTAATCTATGCGGCGGCAATATGAACGCCGCGAAGGATAAACAGCGGGAAAACGGACTTCGGCCGTCTGTTTATCGCTGCGGGCGCCGGGCGCGTCAAATGGATTGTGACAATAAACGGATGATCAGCGATCTTTCTTTGGGGCCGTTTATATTCAACTATGCCGCCAACCTTGCCAGGATTCAGAAAGATTGTAAAAACATTGATTCCCTGGAAAAGCTGGAATCCGCGCTTCTGGCCGGGCCTGAATTTGATAATGTGCGGCTATCTCCGGAAAGCCTGGAAATCACCTTTTCAATGCTGCGGGATAAAAATATCAGCAAGGGCGCCTATGTGCCGGATATAGGGGAATCTGGCGCCCAGGAAGGCACATCCGAAGATCAGCTTGTCATATTAAAGCGTGAACGGGATAAACAGAAAAACGCTATTTCACGATTAACGGAATTATACATTTACGATCCGGACGCAATCACGAAGGAAGAGTATTCAGAAAGAAAGCGCGAATTGACCGCGAAAATACGTGACATTGAAAAACGCATTTCGGCCCTGAACGATGGCGGCGGCTCCGGCTCCGCTGATCTGTCGTTTATAAAAAAGGCGTCGGCTTTTCTTGTGGCCCAGCATATCAATTCTAAAAATCATATTGATTATGTCCAGATAGCCGTTGATCTGGACGCGGGGATCCTGAAGGATTTTGTGGATCAGATTGTAAATGAAATATTCATCCAGGACGGCCGGATCGTCCGGATCCGTTTTGCCAGCGGTTTAGAACACAAATTTTTATATGATGAATGATAAAGGGCCGCCAGCTGGCGGCCTGATTATTATTTCCATTGCTGCCGCTTGCGTTCCTCTATAAACTCATGCAGCAATTCAGAATATTTTGTATACTGTTTTTTGTACATTTCACAAGAATATGAAACTTCCGCCTTGTCAACGTCTTTTTTCTTCAGCAATGCGGAATAGTTGTTATAATATAATATACCCTGAAGAATCAAAACTTCATATTCATGCGCCTGTTGTAAATCTTTGGCTGCGGAAATGTACGATTCCAGGCAAGCGGAACCGACGCCACATCCTGATATATATCCTGGAATCTGCCTAATATCATCATACATTTTTTCTAAAATTTTTTCCTGTTCTTTTTTCATCCTTACCAGCTTTCCGGAAAATGCTGATTTTACGGGCTTTTCTAATCTTGTTTACTCACACGGACGGATTCCTCGTCCGATGACAATAGAACCCCGTCTTCGTTCCACATTAAAATTCCTGCATTCCTTTTGGTATTTTGAAGTCCATTATGATCATTGATCCCCACTAAAATATCAGGTTCGAGGTATTTATACAAATGTACGCCTTTGTATGTGGCATCACCAAAGCTGTACAGCAAATGATGCAGTTTTTCCTGTTTATAACGGCAAGGATCAAAGCTACGGTAAATTTCATCATCTGTGGGATTAAGAGCGAAACATACAGCCTGTTTTACTACCATAAAGCAGAAGCCTTGTCTTAATACATGTTTCATGTAATTTCTCATAACTGCCTGCGGTATCTCAATGCACTCTTCCAAAGCATTTACCGTGCTTGCCTTTATCAACATAACATCCATATCTATATATGCTGTTTCCACGTTTTTTGAGTTCAGGCTTTCTTGAATACTTATCGCCTCCTCATAGGTGGTTCCGGCAAAGCAGTTCTGTTCGCCAGGAAAATAACTGCCCACTGGTCCTGCCGCTGCAACCTCCTTGCGGCTGTGCAGTGCCGCACTCATAAGGATGATGCTTCTCGGCGTAAGAAAGTAGTTCGCCCGCAGCAATAAAATATCCCTCCCATTGGCAAACTGATCTGTGACTATTCGCAGAATGGCTCCGTAACCCTCTATCCTTTCGTCACAAATAACATAGGATGCCAATTCCTGCCCGGAAAGCCATTCGCTTAATCCGTCATCAGAACAATTGTCAACAATAACAATTTCGCTTCCTGTGCCCTTTAGCTCTTCGAACAGGATTTGAGTATTTAATTTCACGCAGTCCAATTCATTATGGACAATCATCACTGCTAAAACAGCATGGCATAAATATTCCATCATTTAAATTCACCTTTCATCCATTTTATCGTTTGAAAAATTAACTTATCTTGTCTGTTGTCCACACAACTTCATCCCCCTCCAAAACGGAACGGTATAGCCTCCAAACCCTCTTTTAAAACTTGAAATATTTATCAGCTTCACATCTGGATTATGATAAGATGTTTTTCCAAAAACCTGCTCTCCAATCTCATAAAATTCGATACCCCTGTCTTTCAAATTATTTATGATTTCCCACTGAAGCACATGCCCAATCGGCACATGATCCAATTCCTGCTCCAGTTCTCCATAAGAAGAGTAATATGCCGTATTATTATAAATCGTCACAATCGCCACGCCCGCCTCTTTCCTATGAGCACTCCCAAATGCCAGAATTCCCATCCCGCTCTTGATAAATTCAAGATAATATCGATATAATTGCGAATTTCTTGTTACTCTTCCGGCATCTGCCTCATAAATATTCTTATAACGTTCAATCATTTCATCTTTCACAGTATATTGATCATAAATCTTTACATCATAAACCTTTCCTCTTTTAATATCACTCTTATGTCCTTTTCGGATGTCTGCATATATTTTGTCTTTCTCTTGTCGCAGATCAATGATCTGCGTCATTCCAGATTGATCCAAATATCCATGCTTTAAGAGAAAATTATAATTGTAAAATATAGTACTCTGATCCGGATTTCCCAAAGGATCCGCTTTTAACTTAATTTTGTCGCATTTATATTTCAATGCAACATCATCAATATGCCCCATAATCTTCTTGGCATACTTTTCCTGTGCCTGATACGTTAAGTTTTTATCCAGATACGGCGCACAACAGTATCCACCATTCCAGCTAATTTGATGTTGCCCAGAAAAATTCTCTATGTATAGTTCCGCTGCTGCAACAGGTTTTTTACTTTCCAAAACAATAAAAGATTCATTAGAAACGATACTTTGGGAGTATTCCAGATTGAAAGAAAGCCTCTGTGCCGTATAATTAAATGTAATTCCATCAATTTGAGCAATCCATTGATTCCACTCATTTTCTGATAAATCACAATATCTAATATAATCCATTTTGTTCGCTCCCTGTCAAAATCGCAAAAACATTTTTTATCGGTACACACATAGAGAGACGTCGCACTTTTCGTAATGATGATTCATTTTTATTTTCGTGCTAAGATGCTCTGCACAAAAACAAAAAACTTCCTTGGGGTCATGATATGATATCTCATCATCTTTGAAATTTACATAAGTTGAAATAAAGTTAAAGACCATTGCTTTTTTACAGTATTGAAATGCCTGTGAAAGAATTTTCTCCATATCATTCGTATCAAAAGCAACATTAAAAACGCCGCATAAAACTACATAGTCATACATCTCCTGTAATCTTTGTTCCAATATATTGCACACTTCAAATTCGGCAGAAGGATATTTCTTTTTTGCAAGATTGATCATGCCCTCCACCAAGTCGATTCCTTTATAATTCAGGTTGGCAATGCCTTTGTCATGAATGCAGTAATCATAAAATCCTCCGATCCCGCAACCAATCTCCAAAACAGATGCACCATTCAAATCCACAGCCTTTGTCAGCTCTTCATAGCGAAATACCATCTTTTGATCCCAGAGACAGGCCTTGGGATCATCTCCATACTTCTCAAAAGACTCTTCAAAGATTCTTTTGCTATCTTTTATACTATCCATGTTCGCGGTCTCCTCAAAATAAGCTTCAACTATTCCTAGAACCATGCGGTTCAAAATCCTTACGTCATCACATATATTATAAATTTCGACAAAAACAGCAGGCGATTTTTTATGTTCTTTCTGGTGTTTTGATACCTGCGTCATTCTCATTTTGCTCTATTAAGCGATCTGGCACTTTGCAACAAATGCCGCAAATTTGCAGATAGAACGTACAGAAAGAACCATTTTTTATCTATCGCCCATATTATTATCCATTTTTCCTAGCTTTCACCAAATATTGGAAAGTAGTATACATATGCTCTTCTACATTTTCAGATATTTTCATCAACTTCCGTATCAGCTCTTTGTCGTCTTCATTAAGCATAACCGTAGTTGTTTTCATCTCTTCAATATTATATGATTCTTCCTGGAACAAACGTAAAATCTCATAAAACGTAAAAAAGTGAATATGGCTTCGATCCAGCAAGCCAGTGTCTTGGTATTCAAACCTTCCCTTTAGAAGCTGCTCCATCACAGTGACATGCATCACATTTGGGATGCTGGTTAAAATACAGCCACGTTCTGTCAGCTTCTCTCTGCAAAATCTCACAATCCCCTGCGGATCATGCAAATGCTCCAAAACATCCCCAAAAATAATATAATCAAACGTCCCCTCAAACGGAATCTCCTGATCCTCAATATTTCCTACTTTTACTTCCGCTAAATGTTTTGCAATTTCCGCAGACGCTGGGTTAATTTCCAATCCGTAAATCTGAGCATTCGGATAACGGTTTTTTATTTCTAACAGCGTCACCCCAAGATCGCATCCTACTTCCAGAATCCGAACGCGAGCTTCTTTCTGCTCTTTTATAAAATCCACGATATTATTTGCCGGAATTAGATTAAAATAATTCATATGCCATTTCTCTTTCAGAATATCCCGGTCACACTTTCCCAACATACATTCAAAGTCCGCCTTTTGTTGATTGACACAATTACAAAATGCCAATGACCTATGACTAATCATAGGCAGATATCCTTTCTGTACCATGCGCAATTCATAGTCCAGCACTACATTTTTGGACGATACAATCTCCTCGTCAAATCTTCCGTTTTCTGTTAATATTTTTTTTGAAATTCCCCAAATGCCTTTTTCAATGCACAATACCTTTTTGGCAACGTTTTCACAATACATCAGGTCATTTTCTATTTTACATAGATTTTCTATACGATGAATCGAATAATGCTGGAAATGCTTGAAACCGTTGCTCATCGGTCCAACCATGCCGCAACTTTCCATTTTCAGAACTTCTATCATTCGCAGGACGCACTGGAATCCGAGAAAATAGCGTGGTTCCATAAAAATAATAAATTCTTCTAAATCAAAATTGTCAATCACCGCATTACATAACGTTCCATATCCCTGAACACCTTCGTCAAAGAACAGATAAGGATAACCACTCTGAGATAAAAATTCCGCTGTTCCATCTTCAGACGCATTATCCGCAATAATGATATTTGCCACTTCCGAAATTCCTTTGATCCATTCCAGACAGCGAATCAATTCTTCCTTTTGATTATATGAGGTGATCACCACTGTTGCCTTTGTTTCTTTCATCAGTTCCTCCATTCAAATAGTTCTATATTCGTTCTGAAAAATTCTTCTTGCACTATAATAATTCTTTAAGTTGTTAAACCCATCGTCATGAATGCACCAGGGCTGCTTTTGATATGGTACCACGATCCGGTAGCCCTTTTTGATGAATTCCTGCCCCTGAGAGATATCATAAAAATCCCAATTATGAAATAAATCCTCTCTCCATGGCAAATCATACTGCGTGGCAATCAGCAAGCCGTCGACTGCCTGTACTTGCTGGTATCTTCCCTCAATCCCTCCAAACACGCTATTGGACGATTGATAGATAAGATATGCATAAATTTTCCCAATCCTCGGCGCATTCCACATAATAGAGTTTTCCGGCAGTTGCGGAACCCCGACCATGCCTGCCATGCCAATATCTTCCTCCCTGAAGATATCCAATAAGTCTGAAATAAAGTTCTTATTGACAATAAACACATCCTGATGCAGATAAACCTTATATTTTGCGCTGCTTCTGCGCATCCCTTCGTTATACCCGGCAGCCATGGATTCTGCCCCCCAGATAGAAAAAGACTCCATTTCATATCCCCGAGGTACATTTAGCCGCTTTAAGTATCTAAGCATTTCCTGCTCATAGTTCTCATTATTCACACAAGCAATAAAGCATATTTTCCGCTCGTCCATCACATCTTTTCTCCTTGCCTTCTGCTACACACTTCCCGAAACTGCGCCGTCAGCTTCCCGGGATGTGTCACCTGATCCAAATACCTCCGTGCCTGTCCTGACTCTCCCCTGTTTATCGCCTGCTCTGCCAAGAGACATAACATCAGCTCATCCCCCGGCGCCGCCTTAAGTCCCGACTGCAAGGTCAGCTCTGCCTTGGATGCCTCCTTACATTCCAGCAAGCCATTTACGATACATAAATAATGGTCTTTTTCCATTGTATCTATCTGTTCTAATAGAAATTCCCAGATGTCATCCGCGACTTTCTCTTTCTGCAAAAAGAGCGTCAATTCTGTTTCCGCCCCTTCCGCTTTATACATGATTTTCCAAAGCAATTCCTGCGCCTGAAATAATAAATGCTTCCGTCCCTCAAACTGTTCTGGCAGCACAGGAATACTGTTCTGACATCGTTTTGCCATTGACTTATTCCCAGAACTCGCATAAAAATCAGCCATCTTAGAAAGAATCTGGTAATTTCCTTGCCAGTGATCCTCAATAAATCTCCATAAAAAGAGCAGATACAGAATGCTGCCATGTCGTTCAAAAAGCGCTTCCAGCTTTAGCGCTAACGGCAACGGTCGCATAACCGCTGTCGTTAGCATAACCCCTAACTGAATATCCGACGCATTATGTTTTGTTAGAAATGCAAGAAACTCTTCTTCCACTTCCGAATCAATTTCAAAATCAAGACGATAGAGCAGCATCCTGAACCGAAACATATAGTCCTGCAGTCCTTGCATCGTATCTGACTGTTCCAATATTGTCTTGGTCGAGCCCGCTTCCTGTTCCAATTCATAAATGCTCATCACCACATACATCACTGCAAAGATATCTACTTGTTTATAGTGCTGAAAAAACGATGGTTCCAGAAACATGCCCTTAATCTGCTGACGGCTCTCTGAGGTTCTTTGCGCCAGCAGGTTATTTATCTCTTGCACAAAATATTCCGCTTTGCTCCCATAAGCATCCTGCCACTGCTGTTCCTTTCTTTCTTCCTCCAAAGCCCACCGTTCTGTCCTCTTATCTTCTATTTCTTCCATGACATGCCCTCCACTAGCCATCATATGCCGTACTGTTCTACAATCTGCGCCACTTTGGGTTCAAAGACGCTTTTCGCAAAGTGCAACTCATAAATTGCTCTTCCCCTGGCTCTTATTGGATTCAAGCTTTGATTATGATCAATCACACACATTATTTTATCTCTCAGCGCCTGCGGATTTTCTGCCGGGACCGTAAGCCCATTGACGCCGTCCTCTATATAATGAGCCACCCCGCACACCTCCGTGCACAGACAAAGATTCCCTTTCATCATCATTTCCACCGCCACTGTTGGAATCGGGTCAATGCGGGAAGGGACAATCAAACAGTCGCATGTTTCCATCCACTGAAGCGTTTCCGCTCTCGATAATTGATGAAGCATCGTCACATTTTGATAGTCCTGGCTTAATGCCAGTACGGCGTGAAACACTTCTTCATCAAACATCTGCTCGCTTCCGCAGAAGAAAAATTCTGCCCGCTGCAGATATTCCTCGGGCAAGCTTCGAATCGCTTCCGCCAACACATCCTGGGCTTTTACTTTCGAATATGTCCCTGCGGTAAGAAACCGCACTTTCTCTGCGCTTGTCCTCTTAGCAGCAGCGGGATGATCCTCGATGCCAAAATGCAAGATTTCCGTCCGCACGCCGTACAATTCCTTAATCACCTGCTGCACATAATGTCCCACGGAAAACACATGGATGTGCGCAGGAAGATTCCTAAAATCCGGCAGTACTGTTTTAAAGTATTCAAAATATTGCCTGCCTTCATGAAGCCACCAAATAACCGGAATATTTGTATATTTTAAAAGATGCACCGCCTCAAACGTCACCAGGGTATTGGCAATCACTATATTAAAATTTTCGACATACTGCCAAAAAGCTTCCGACTGATCCATGAAATGCTCCTGAACCCTAAGCAAAATATTCATCTCTTCCAATTCCTGGCGCAATTCTCCGTCCAGCATGGAAATCACTTCCAACTGATATCCTTGCCTCCAAAGCACCCGGATCATGTCCAGCAGCACAATGGGAGCTCCCGTCCTTGAAAGTTGATGGGTGATGATCAATATTTTCTTCATAGGATGGCGCTCCTTTCTATCTTTATCACATTAGGCAATTGCGAAACTACAATATGATCAAAATTTGATATACAATCACTACGCTTTAATTGAAATATTTTGATCCGCCAAAAACCTGAAATGCTATTCTGCGATTTTCCCTCGCAACAACTCTGTCACATCGGCAAACTGCGCTCTAGAAATATCCTGGTCAATCAACGCAATCTGAAGCTGATCGATCTCTGACAATATCTCCTTCACATAAGGATTTTCCTTATAATTTGGAACTGTTTCTATTACTGTTGTGCACATCTTCTGAAAAATCTCATATTTCAAATCTTCAAAACGCAAAACCAGCATCCTGACGCCGCCAAGATAATAATGGATTAAAAAGTTTAACTCCATTTCAAGATAATAAGTTTCCAACAATCCACGGTTCTTGCACTCCTGCCACAATCGCAAGACCACGTCCAGCATGTCCATATGATATGGCACATTTCTGGTCATAATGGTGGAATCTGAATTTCTAAAGTAATGATACATGATCTCATTGATAAAATAAATTCTATTACCATAGAAATAATTTAATACCCCCCAATAGATATCTTCATATTTGCATTTCTCTAAAAAAAAAACAAATGATTATCATAAATCAAGCTGGAACGGTACATCTTATTTACACACATATGTCCCATGACTCCTGTCACTAAAAATTTCTTGCGCTCTTTTACGCTTGCAACTTCCAGCATATAATCCTGACCTTTTCTCTTTTGCTTCAAGTTCCAGATATCTTCTCTCCCCGCATCCGGAATCCAGCCACAACACGCAATATCGCAATGGTATGTTTTCAGTGCATGGTACATTCTCTCGTAAGTGTCCAACTCTATCCAATCGTCAGAATCCAAAAACGTGACAAAGTCCCCGGTTGCATGAGACAGTGCAATATTTCTCGCCTTTCCCTGCGCCCCATTCTCTTTACAATTTACCAACAAGATATTTTCAGGATACCTGCGCTCCCACCAAGAAAGCTTCTCCCAGGTGCCGTCCATAGAAGCGTCATTGACGCAAATAATCTCAAGCATTTCCATTCCAATTGTCTGAGCAACCACAGAGGCAAGGCAGCGGTCAATATATTTCTCTACGTTATAACAAGGGATTACTACGCTAATTTTTTCTCTCATTCTACCTATGTCACTTTCTTATAAGTTGGAAAGCAAGTCGCATTCGAGCTCCAATGCCCGGGAATGCCAGGTGTGGGACTGTTTTGCTTTGAGATAGCCGCAATCTGCAATTTGCTGCGCCTGCTTTGGGTGATCCAACAACTCCTGCACTCTGCACGGCAGCTTTTGAAGCTCCTGCAGCTCAAAAAATACAAGCTCCCCTTGCCAGGATTTATGATCGAATCCCCTAAATTCTTCCTTCATATAGCCAGAAGTGTCGGTGACAGCCACTGCTCCCTGCAACATGCCGTTAAACACTCTGTCATGCGTGCCATCCTTAAACCAAGTCATCGTGCTTAACACGATCTTGGCATCCTGCATTTTCACGACTACTTCCCGGGCGGGGATCTTGCCTTTGTAGTGCACATTGGGGCGCTGGATCCAGGAACAATTTTGCCAGCCAGCGCCATAAATCTCTATCGGAATGCCATGCTCTGCCAAAACCTGCACCGTTTTCTCACGATAATAAGACACTGCATAGAGATCCACGAAGTGCAAATCGGCAATGACATCCTTTAATTCTGGGTCAGGCAAGGTAACGCCTGCTGCGACCAGTTGCTGCTCCAACGCCTGTTCCGTGGTCATTGAGGGATCTGCGATAAGCTGCTGATACGCCTGACTGCAGACTTTTTTTGCGTCAAACTGCTTATATTTTGATAAATCGGGCATAATATTTTCTGCAAAGCTCCTGGAAAGATTACCTGCGTATAAGACTTCGATGCTCCGCTCGGAAAGAGGCTTCTTGTGATTCGACACTTCTTTTCCCGCATGGGGCAGGTAGCCGATCACCGGAATTGCAGGATAAAAACGCTCAAGATAGCGCATATGGTTGCGGTCTGTGCAAAGCACCACTGCGTTAGCCGGCGCATGGTCCAGAGCCTCCTTGTAACAGAACGGGTGGTCCATGAGAATATTGACACATGGAATTCCAAGCTCCTCCCAGATATTTTTTCCAGGATGCAGCTCCATATTAAATCCCAGGTTATTAAAGGTAATTACCGCTTTCACAGGCTTTGCCGCAAATTCTGCCAACGCTTGCAATCCCTGCGCCATATTGCCAACGTCAAAAACCATGGTCTCATATCCCATGCACTCAAATTCTCTCTTCAACTCAAACGTAAACAAGTCGAGCGTGTCGTATACGCCTGAAAAAAACACTAATCTCTTCAAAATCATCCTCTTTCCAGCCCTTCACAGTCCCCGTCTCTGCCTGCCTCTTTATAGATTTTATAAAGTGCCTCAAGCACTAGCGATGGGTCGGCCACTTTCCCTGGCTCGGCATTGATTAGCATAACTTTTGCCATTACCCAAGACACATTTTTATCAAGAATATATTTCTTATCTTCGAGCGTCGCTTCTCCTTGCGAAAAACGGGACAGGCATTTTGTGACTTGCCGATAGTGGCTGATCCATTGATTCAGATCCCAGGAAAGACCTGTAAGACCCGTAATCTCCCGCTGCCGCTCCTCCTCAGCGATATATAAAAGCTGCTCGATCACCGGAATCTCTCCTTTGATGTCCGATAATTCCAGCCGTACATCTGGGCGTACTTTTAAATACTCATAAAACATCTGCCTTGCCTGCGTAACTTGCCGCATCTTCACCAACTGGGTCATGGCAAGCTTAAACTCTACCGTTTCTGCTTTCTCAGACGTAATCCCCACTGTTCCCTGATAGAGCTTCAATCCGTTTTTCTCCGCCCATATTTTCACCATCTGTTCTGATAAGAAGCCGAACACCCGCTGGTTATACAAGTCATAGGATTCCACATGAATACGCTTTTCCACCTCGAAAAGAATATCAAACAGCCACTGTGCATATTCCTGGAACAATTTTCGGGAGGTCGCCATCAGATTGCCATAATAATAAGTATCACCTGCCATGGCTTTTTGAAAATAGGGCGCATATTCTGGATATTTCTCTTCGATCACCTCTCCTACAGTCAGCAAATCTGCGGCGTTATGAGCTTCCCCAAAATATTCCAGATAGCTGGCGTCCGCCTGTACCTGGTTCGATACGATCATGTCATAGTCTTTTAAAATATCCTCGTATTCTTGCTGGTTAAAAAGCTGTCTTTGCTGATTTAAAAAGAAACGGCGATAATGGCAGACGCCAATGACGTCTGCCTCTTTTTCATTCTTCCACACCCAATAGACGCCGGTAAGCTCCCCGTAATAATTGTTCCATCTGGAAATGGAATCTCCCGTATCGTCTCCCAAGTAGCCCAGGTCTTGTGCATTGGCTTTACCGACATGGAGCGGCACATAGATTGCGTCCTCTGGTTCCTGAAATTTCTTATGGGTCATCGTAAAAATTTTTATCTTCATGGCTTCCTCCAGCTCTCTGAACGCAAGATTATCCTGATCTCTTTCTTAATATTTTAGTGGAAAAGGCAAAATAAAGCAACAATTTCCTGCATTTTCTTCTTATTTCCATTCGCATTACCCCTTATCACAAACATTTCGTTCCTAAAGACAAAGCAAGGACATGCTCCGCTGCATAGCGCAATAATAGTAAATTTACTGCGGGTCACCCCGCCGTTCTGTTAGCGCTTCTCCCCGCAGCAAACGAACCACCTGACGAAATTCCTCCCTGGAAATCTCTTGGTCAATGAGGGCAATCTGAAGCTGCTGCAGCTCATCAAGCACCTGAGCAAGATACGGATTGGACTTGTACGCAGGCACTGTCTTTTGCACGACTTGACAAATTTGCCGGTATTCCTGATATTTCAGATCCGTATAGCGCAAGGCAAGCACTTTCAGTCCGCCAAGATAATAAAAAATCAGAAAATTCAATTCCATCTCCCTAGGATAGAGCCTAAGCGCCCCTCTTTTGCAGCTTTCCTCCCACATCAGCATCGTCGTTTCAAAAATATCCATATGATAAGGCTGATCCATTTTCAACACAATGGAGTCTGGGTTGATAAAATAATGATACAATATCTCATTCAAAAAATACACCCGCTCTGCATGAAGCTGCGTCAACACGCCCCAATAGACGTCTTCATATGCGCGTCCCTCTGGAAAATGAAGCTGATGCCGGTCAATGAACTGTCTGTCAAACAACTTATTCGTACAGCCATTATCCATGATTGCCGTGACCATGAACTTTTTATGTTCCTCTTCCTGTGTCAGCTCCAGATAAAAATCACCTTTCTCCCGGCGGTTTCTGGCTTCCCAGATATTTCCCGTGCCAGGATCTCGCACATACTGAAACTGCACAATCTCACATTGATAGCGGCGGATCAGCTGATACAGCTTCTCATAGGCGTCCAGTTCCATCCAGTCATCGGCATCCAAAAAAGCAATATACGCCCCGCCAGCATGCGCCAGCCCGATATTCCTGGCTTTCCCCAGCTTTCCGTTCTCCTTGCAGTCCACCAGCAGAATTTGATTCGGATATTGTCTCTCCCAAAAGCAAAGTTTCTCCCATGTCTGGTCCGTAGAAGCGTCGTTGACGCAGACAATCTCTAACTTCTCCAGCCCAATGGTCTGACTGACTACGGATGTAAGACAGCGGTCGATGTACTGTTCTGCATTATAACACGGGATAATCACGCTTATTTTTTCTTCCATAATTCTTATTCTCCATCACATCATAGCTACACCTGTTCTTGAAATTTTAACATCTTATTTTGCTCTCCCCTTATTAACAAATCATCAGACATGCTTTGCTCAATCTTGAGAGGGCACGAGCGCATACAAATTGATAGCAGACGCAATGCATCGCTGAAAACGGATATAAAATTTATAGTTTGGATTATGTTTCCTAATCTCATGGATGATATTTACAAATCCTATTTCATCAAACCCAATTGAAATAGCTAGCTTTGGCTGAGATGTCTTTAGTATCTTTGCAGCCCCGCGCAAAGCCTCGACTACGCCTGTACCATAATTAAATCTTAATAGCGTCGGATTTGACAATTGCGGAGATTCCTCTAACAATTCGTCCAATGAAATACATGCAAGCTGATTGCTTCCAGTCTCATCTTCCATAGCGCATTTGACGCATAGTTTATGCCCAATGTCTGTTACGAATGCATGATATCCTTTTTCACTCCATGCTCCATAGTTAAAAGTGAAAATTCTATTTTGTCTGCCAAACGATAGATCAAGCGTTTGAAAACTTTCTTTATCTGGTTCCAATGCAACGACCTGATGGTATTTTCCTTTTGACACGGTTATAAATTCTTGGATCAAATTTCCAGTATATGCTCCAATATCCCAGAAACTTTCATTTTCGGTAATCGACCAAACGGGATTTACAAAACACGTCATTTTTTCCTTGAATACTTCAAAAATATATTGCATGTCGCCTGAAATTTTTGTGTTTAAAAACGCAACGAGGCATTTTCTTGAATACATGTCTTCCAGCAAATCAAATATCTGTTGATATTTATCCATGTGAGTTGCAACCGTATCTGCATCAAAGAGTTTAATATCATAAGAATGAAAAAAATATATCTTGTGTATTTTTTCATTTTTCTTTAAGCTCTCTATCCTTTCAGGGTCTGGCGCATGTGCTATGATAACGCTGTATGTATCATATTTGTTGTTGATTTCATCCCACCCGTAAATATTTTCTGTTTCATGACTTCCATTATTCCAACCATCGACACAGACAGCGCCATAATGTATGTCGTGTTTCCTTAAGGCGTCCATAACCAGCTCTGCCATCAGACCTGCCCCAAAAACAACTAAAGGATCTTTACATTCTTTTAGTTCCCCTATCGTATCAACGGCTCCGACCCTGCTAAAATCTAATAATATTTTATCATTCATCGTTTCCTCCATTCTGTGCTCTTTACAGCACAAACAGATAATTCGTGAAAAAGTTAACAAATGTTACACCCTTCGTCACCTATCATTTAGATGTCTTTCAGGTTTTGCTGTGATCATTTTCTTTTTTGAGAGTTCTGATTGTCGAAATAATAACGATAAACATTATAAACGCCAATGGCAGTCCAGTCAAGATTGCTAAAACCTGTACCACGCTGAAACCGCCTACTTTAAGCAGAACAACTGTAACTGCGCAGATAACTGCTGCCCAGAGCACCCGGACGCTTCTCGACGCCATAAGATGGGCGCCATCCCCTTTCGTCGTCATTTCTGCAGCCACAAATGAACTTGAATCAACCGTAGTCGCCATAAATATCAGGCATATGATACCCAATGCGACCATCATTATTCTGGGAAAAGGCATTGTTTTCAATATCTCTAGTATTGCGGCAGCCTGTCCCTGTCCGTCTAAAACTGATGCAATGTCTAATTGCCCTGTCATTTGCAGCTTGATACTGTAATTCCCCAATGTCATCATCGCAACCCAGCATCCCAGGCTGCACCATATCATCTGACCAAGCGCAACCTGCTTTAAGGTTCTTCCTTTTGAAATCCGTGCATTAAATATACCCATAAGGGGCATATATACAATTAGCCAAGCCCAGTACCATATGGTCCATTTTTGAACGAACACTCCATCGCCATATGGATCTGTATATGTAGCCATTCGCACAAAATTCTGGATATATAGTCCAATCGTATTGATTTCTGCCTGAAATATATAGAAAACACCAGTTAGGATCCCTACAATCCCCATAAAGACAAACGCCGATATTGCGTTGATATTGCTCAGATTTTTTATTCCTTTATGGATGCCAAGATAGACGCTTGTTCCAAATATAGCCATCCAAATAATCAAAATCAATATTTGTATCATTTGCTCATATTGTTGGGGAATTCCCCATATTTCCTGTATGATGGCTGTTAACAGGGGCATTCCCAGCCCCATTGACGTGGTCGGAGCCATTACGACGCCAAATAGTGAAACAAGGTCTATCACATAGCTACCGATTTTTGTGCGATTCTTTTTGCTTATTCCATCGTATGCAAGACTCATCTGCACATTGCGCTGTTTGCGATTATAAATGCCATATGCGATCGCTATGGATGCTGGCACATACAATGACCATGCATTAACGCCCCAATGATAGTGTGAATACATTTGGGCATATTCATAGGTCTCCACGGCATATGCGTTGCCATGCATGGGTATATTCAAAGCCACATAATAAATTGGTTCAATGAACCCAAATACAATAAGCCCAGCGCTGCAACTTGTAGTAAACATCATAGCTATCCATGAAAACGTACGATATTCCGGCTGAGCGTCCGCCCCGCCAATCCGAACATTTTTATATGGTCCTAAGATAATCCATACGGAAAAAAGCAAAGCGCTTAAATTTGCCAATATAAAAATCCAGCCAAAGGATCCCGCACATGCGGAATATAAACGATCTACCATTAAGCGTACATCCTCTAAGTAAACTACCACAACGGACAATACCAAAGCAATGATAATTACTGCAGGCAGAAACCGCTTAAAATCTAATTTAGATTTCATTTTTCTCACACAGTCCTTTCTGATAGATATCTTTTAAATAACTAAAATTATCATAATGGATGACGACATCCTCGCCCTCCGTATTTAAAATATGTACTGTTTGATTAATTTTTTCGATTATGCGGCACATTTGATCACAATTATCAGCGGTAAACATAATATTTCCAAGCGAGCGGTAAAGCGTAATGCAATCTCCAACTTGAGCTAAAGATTCTACAAGCTGAATCTCAGGCCAACTGGCAACCTCATCAAATCCTTGTATATCTGCAATCGTGCCATCTTTATTCGTCCATAACATGTACCCTACGCCACATTTTACAAATGCATGCGCTTGATTTTGGGGAAGTTCTTCAGGCTTGTTCTTTTTACCGAAAGCATAGTCGACAAGCCAAGACACAGAGTCAAAATCACAGATCTTGCGATGTGGAATAAACATCATGTCCCCGTCTAGCCGGTATCCCATTTCCAGTATGTAAAACTTCCCATCCTCATCCAACATAAATTGAACCCATCCAACGCCTTCCCTACATCCTATTTTCTGCAAAACTTTCACGACATATGGATTTATTTCTGTTACATAACGTTCCACATTGTCAGAAACGGTAGTTGTTATAGAATAACAATTCCGAGGTTCCCCAGGCTGGGAATGCATTGCATTCAACGCAACAAGTGAAACCTTGCCTTCCGCCATGGCATAGTATGCATACCATTCTTTCCCATGCAACATTTTTTCTACAATGATTTTATCACTCTTTGATACTGATTTTGCATAATGATATGCTTTCACTAACTCCTCATCATTATAACAAAAGCTAATGCCTCTATTTCCGCTCATATCGACAGGTTTAACGACGACTGGGTAGACAACTTTTTCCAATTCCTCCGAGGTCAATGCATCGGATAAGAAATAATCGGCGGCCACTGGAACCCCCAGCTCTTTACAAAGCTTTTTAAATTTTTCTTTATCTCTGGAATAACTCCACGCCTCCTCATTGCAGTAGCATGGGAGGCCCAGGCGTTTACAGAGCTTCATGCACATCTCAAGATTAAATTCGCTGATGCCGCATATAACGGCATTGACATGTTGTGTTCGGCATTTTTCCTCCAATAAGTCTAATTCGGCGGTATTTATCATCCAATACTCGTCTGCCTCTAATTTTGCAATTGATTTTTCAGGTTCCAGATAGTCTGTAACAATTGTGTATGCTCCTTTTGCTTTTGCATAACGAATCATTTCAATACTTCCGTAACTTGTGCCCAGCATTAACATTTTTTTCATTTCTGTCCAGTCTCCATTCCATAATCTTTCTACAATAATTCATCCAAGGTATGAAAAACGTAATCCATATCACTGACGTCATACCTCTGATCTACCGGCATAGGCAGCAGGTTTGATGCAAAATCATACTCAAATTCTGATTCTTTGCACATCTTACATACATTTGGCCATAATATAGGAATATATATTTTCCTTTTCCTGAGTTCCTCTCGAATTATGCTGCCATTTTTGATATAAAGAGGATAAGTAAAAGCGCCATATGGCATCTTCAAATCTAATTTATTTATTTTTATGAGATTATCATGTAGATATTTAAAATTCCTTGTTCTGGCTTCTGCAATTCCATTATAATCCAGACCTCTCAAAAGATTTTGTGTCAATCCAGACATTAATTGTAATGGCTCTGTTTGAAGAAGACTGTTGTTTTCCACATATTCATTATAAAATTCATTTGCGCTTTTTTCAAACCTTCCATGTAAAAAACGCATTTTATCATAAGAATATCCTTTCTTCAATGAGAGGCGATCCGCATCTGTATAAAGATATGCGCCGTCAGGAACACCAAAAAACTTTCTACATGTATATATAGTATCAATTCCCTGAACACGTGGTTGATAAAATGCTTGTGCAGAATCAACAATGATTTTCCCATACTGTTCTTTATACAAAGCGATCTCTTCATTGTTTAACTGACCATAGTAATTAATGAGATATAGCCATTCATCAGCAGCAAGCTCCCTTTCTAAGATGGGTCTCAAATTTTTATCTATGTGGTAGTAAGAAATCTCTACAGACTCCTTTTTACAAGAATCAAAGATCGAACAACAGCAATAGCGAGGTAGGCATATTTTTTTTATCCGCCTTGCCCGAATCAAATAAATAAGTGCATTTCTCCCACAATTTAGTGCAACTGCATCTTCATGATATTCTTTCCCAGTATATGTATCTAACTCTATATAGCCTCCAATTTCCTTCATACGACAATATCCTATCCTGCACAATCCTAGACATTTTTATTTACAATACGCTCCACCATGCAGGCAGTCGCGGCGTCTCCCGTAACATTTATCAAAGTCCTTCCCATATCCAATATCCTGTCTATTCCTGCAACCAGGGCGATGCCGTCTACCGGAAGTCCTACGGAAAGCAGTACCATGCTCAATACGATCATGCCCGCCCCTGGCACTCCCGAAGCTCCTATAGACGCCAGAGTTCCCGTCAAAATAACCATCAGCATGCTCGTAACCGTCAGGTCAACACCATATGCCTGCGCAATAAATAACGCAACAATTCCTTGATATAGCGCATTTCCGTCCATGTTCACCGTAGAACCTAATGGCAAGACAAAGCTGCTTACCTCTTTAGATACCTTTAAATTTTCTTGGATACATTTTAAGGAAACAGGCAATGCGGCGGCGGAACTGCAAGTTGTAAAAGCAACGATCTGCGCTTGAAACATTGCGCTGAGAAATTTTTTGACAGACATTTTGCATCCTGCTTTGAGAATTCCGAAATATACAATACAGATATGCATGATCGTCGCTAGATAAAATACAAGTATCAGTTTTAAAAGAGGAAGAAGCACTTTTGCACCATTGTTCGCAACTGCCGGCACCATTAATCCAACAATGCCCGCTGGCGTGAGGTACATAACCCCTTTTGTGATAATGCTCATTATTTCAAAAACGGAGTCGACGATATTTCTAAGCGGCTCCCCCTTATCTCCAGCAATTACGATCCCTATCCCCAAAATAATAGAGAAGAATATGATCTGAAGCATGTTTCCATTCACAAATGATGCGAACGGATTACTCGGAACAATGCCGATAATTGTATCTATTATATTTGGAAACCCACTCACTTCATAGGATTCTGATATAAGCGCAATGCCTGTTCCAGGTTGAAAAACGAGGGACAGGCACAAACCAATAACAACTGCAACTGCTGTTGTCGTCATAAATATAGCTATCGTAGACACTCCTATTTTTCCGAGCTTTTTGAGGTTGTCCATACTGGATACGCCCAATACCAACGAGGTAAACACTAACGGCAGCATAATCATTTTAATAAGGTTGACATATATCGTACCTAAAACAGAAATTTTTTCTGTTAAATCTATATGATTCTGTAGCAAAAGGCCGCAAATAATGCTTAGGAATAATGCAACTACGACACTTATTGTCATTTTATTTGTTTTCATTTTTTTCCTCCATCAATTCTACTCTAATATAATTGTCAATGGCGTCTATTACATGCTCCATTTGCTGCCTGGATTGAAATTTAATAATCGCTACCCCGACAACGCCAGAGCTGTTTTTATAATCAAATACCTTGTCCCCTTTCTTTTTATGTATCCATAAAAATTCTATTTGCTCTTTTATTTCTTCAGAAATGTATACATTTTGAAAAATTCCATCGCCGTGCGAACCAATAATGTATTGAAAGCAATATTGTGCAGATGTTCTTTGGTAATCTGTTGTACGGAATTCACCCATAGCCAGTTGCAATGATGCGGATATTTCGTCAAAACCCGTAGCTGTCTGCATTAATTCAGGAATATAATTACCCCCGGTCCTGGGACCTATCTCAATAATGTAAATTTTTCCGTCTAAAGAAATTCGTAGCTCGATATTTATGCCGCCCGTCTGAAAACCGCATTTTTCAATATGCCTGCTTACCTCTTTCCATGCAGATTCTTTTAATTTTTCGTCCATATTTGCCGGACATGCGCTGCCTATGGGAACACAATCCCGAAATCTTTGTTCTCCAAGTTCCATAAAAATAAGCTTGCCATTTACCACAATTCCATCTCCGTGCAGTTGATGACACGCAGTGTGGATGTATTCCTCAACTATGACTTTTCCTGTTCTCGAAAATCCTATGGCATAATCGAAAGCTCGTTCTAAATCCCGTCGGTCATTGACAACCGTGATTCCTTTGCTTCCAGAAGAATCTACTGGTTTCACAATGCACGGCAATGCAAAATCTGTCAGATTCTTGATATCTGTTTTTTGTAAGCAACATGCAAACGCGGGATGATTGATCTGATTCTCCTTTTGAAATTCCCGGAACTTGTCCTTTCTTGCAAATATCTGCGTTGCCAAAAAGCCACCGCCGTCTAATTGAAGCTTTTCCGCTACATACGCTGCTGTGATTGCCCCAGGATCTGATCCGTATGCGATAATGCCGTCAATGCCTATTTCCTCGCATTTAACAAGCACTTTTTCACAGTCTGTCGTGCTCACATTGATATATTCCTGTGAATATTTATGCCCAGGATTTTCTGGAAGATAATCGCAGGTAATAACATAATAGCCTAATTCTCTCGCTCTATTTATTGCTGGCACCTGTGAATAGGCGCCTCCCAAGATCAAAAGTTTTTTCATTCTATGCAACCTTTCTAAATTATTTATCTTCTTTTAACATGACTTTTCTATAAATTATTTAACATTTCAAAAATTTCCCGTCTTCCTAATTGATATTTTTCCTGCATAATCTTTTTATTCACTGGGTCAGCCAATAACTCATATAAGTAAAACATACCTGCAAGCCTGTAACTTTGTTCGGATGCTTTTAGTAAGACCAATGCTTTTTCACATAAAATTTCTCTTGCTTCTTTCACATTCGGATCCATCAATTCATCCCCAAAGACCTTTAAAAAAAGTGCATTATCCATTTGCTTCATGATTTCCAGCCAACAATAGCTCTCTTCGAAATACTCATTTTTTAATCTTCTGTCGGTCATTTTACTATCATTTAAATTATGCCACCTATAATTTAACAAATCCTTTTCTATTAAATGAATATCATGGTCAAGCGCTACATGCAGCCACATAATATAATCCGGTATGATGCTGAAATTTGACGCATGGCTTATCACGCGCATGTGAAGCTCTTTTTTAATCATTACCGAGGAATATGAAAGGGCATTGCCATGGTGGAAAAAAAAGTTTATCCACTCAGCTGAAACTCTGTTTTCATTTGTAAATATTTGTATATCTATTTCTTCCTCATTATCATTTACACTTCTGACGCTTGTAAAACATGCGCCGCATTCAGGATGCGTCTCCATATATAGCACTTGTTTTTCTATTTTAGCCGGTTCCCAATAATCGTCTGAATCAAGCACGCAGATATATTTGCCATTTGCAATGGACAGCAAAAATGGTATGCGCCCAAAGCCATTTTCTTTAAACAAATGTATTTGATCTATTTGAGCTTCATATTTCAGCACCTCATCTGCTGACTTGTCTGTTGAGAAGTCGTCGGCTACTAAAAATTCTATATTTTCATAGCTTTGGCTCAATACGCTTTCAATCGCCCGCGATACATATTTTTCATGGTTATAGACGCTCATGATGACGCTTACCAATGGTTTTTCCATATTGTAATCATATCTGTCAGCGGCTTTCATTGAGATGATATCATCGATCTTATTTTGGGTTTTTGTCAGGATATACAGCACGGCTTGTCCTATAAAAGCATCCTCCGAATATGAATCCTGCTCATATTTATGCAAAGCGCATCCTTTGCTTGTAAGTTTCTTTATGAACTCCATATTCAAGAAATCATCTTCGCCATCATTATTTTCAGATGCAACGGAACACGCAGTTGAAAACAAACACAAACCGTCAGCCTTCAATATGCGAATCAGCTCATTTGCCAAGGGTTCTTTGGCCCTTTCATAGAGCAAGGGAAGCGAACATAAGACAAGGTCATAGTCTTCACTTGGCAACTCTGAGATTTGTGAGATATCAGGAACCACCATACTATTTGCTTCAATATTTACTGACTGATATGTAACCGTAGGACATTCAGCATTGATCCAATGCGCTATGGCTCTATCCTGTGCAAGTTGAAGCACCTTGACAGGCTTATTCCCTCTGTCCAGACTTATCTTTTTCAAAAAGCAGATGATGCTCCTATCCCTGTCATTGCCCATGCAGTTCGGACATAAGCTTTCTTTTTCATTATAAAATTCTGGTTCGGCGTTTGGAATGCCGTGCATTTCTAAGAATTGCTGGGAATATGGAACGAAGAATACATGATCCTGGCAACATAAACACTTCTTTTGTGCTGTATATTCGTTGGCTTCAAGAATATTTTTCACAACTTTCGTTACGATCTCTATATAATTGCATGCATTTTCAACATCATCTGTCCAGGATATGTTTTGATGATTCAGATGTCGTATCAAAGAATAGCTCTCCATATCTGCGAATGCTTTTACAACTTCTAAAATAGAATTTCCAATAGATTTGAGAAGTTCAGCATTTTCGATGATCCATGTCATTTTTAACGTCTCTTCCATTAGATTTATATCTTCCAAAAAGACGACAATATTTTTGCAATGTTGTAAAAAAACGCGTTGACGTTCCCCTGTTTTGTCAAACATATGTAATCTCCTTTGTGCTAATGATAGTACTGAAAGCTAATATCTTATAACAATCTTTTCCCCTGCAGTTTTAAGATGATTTCACAAATATGATCAACCTCTTCGACTGCAAGATCTGAGTAAATTGGAAGCGTAAGGATATGATTCGATAGATGAAGCGCATTCGGCGTTTCTGATACATCAAATCTTCTGCGATAGCATTCCAATGAATTGGCAATGGGATAAAAATACTTTCTTGCCTCTATGCCTTCTTGCGCAAGCGCATCAAACACTTCATTTCTAGTTGCGCCAAATTCACTTTCAAATACTGCCGGGAAGTATGCGTAATTATATAGGACATTTGGATCTTCCTGTCTTAATTTTATGCCCTTGACCCCCTCTAGATGGCTTTTGTATCTGTGGTCTATATGCTTTCTTTTTTCAATTTCTTGTTCAATATGCCTCAGATTGCAAATTCCCATAGCAGCAGAAAATTCATTCATTTTAGCATTTGCGCCGATATACAGAACAGACTCCGGACCGTCGATGCCAAAATTTTTCAGGTATTCGAGACGTTTCCCCAATTCAGGCTCTCTATAACAAACGGCGCCCCCCTCTATAGAATGAAATACTTTTGTAGCATGAAAGCTAAAGCATGACGCATTACCGTAGGAGCCGACCCCTTTGCCTTTATAAGTTTCACCAAAACTGTGACACGCATCGTATATAACTTTAAGATCGTATTTGCTTGCTATTTTTTCTATCTCTTCTATGTTACAAACATTTCCATAAACATGCACCGGAAGAATGGCGGAGGTATCGTCTGTGATCAGGCTTTCTATTTTTTCCACATCCATGGTATATGTATCTGGATCTATATCACAAAATATAGGGGTTAACCCACTACGGACGATCGCATGCGTTGTAGAGACAAATGTATATGGCGTCGTAATAACTTCCCCTTGCAGCTTCATTGCCTGAAGCGTCAATTCCAAAGACATATGTCCGTTTACCATAAGCTCTATATGGTCTGTCTGCAGATAACTTTTTAACTGTGATTGTAGTAATTGATGCTTTTCTCCCATATTTGTTATCCAATAATTCTCCCATAAATCTTTAATTTCATTGATATATTCATCCATGGGAGGCAAAGATGGACGTGTCACTAAAACATTAGTACTCATTATGCATTTCTTCTTCCTGATTTTTATTAACTGCCATTTACTATTATACACTTTTTAGTAAAATAATCTACTATTTTGGGAAACTTTAATCTCCTCAGTTTTATTTAACAGTTTCAAAATAATAGAAATAATTTGACATTACTTTAAATAAAATTCAAACTATAAGGAATCTTTTCTCTATTTTTATGCAAGATTATATTTAAAAAAAAAATCATACAAGGCAAAAATCATGCAAATCCTCGTGGTTAATTCTACATCAAATACTTATATAATTGTAAATTTTTAACTTCTTTAGGTAAAATTTTTCTTCTATGTTTCTAATTCTCCATCACATATTTGCAAAACGCAGCCAGTTCTATTTTTCCATTGTCCCTCAGAGCTCCGCTATTGCCAAGGTCGTTCCAGATCTGCTCGATAAACTTCCCTTTCCAGTCCTGATAAAACTGCAGCACTCTTTCTGCGGGACGACGATTCTCTTCTGCGATTCGCTCTTCTCTTAGCCTGCCAGCCATTTTCAAAAACACCCCCAGGCCAAACATGCCTGTGTTTTGGGGATCCGTCAGCGCTTCAGCAAAATCTTCCAAGTCTTCCATTGTCATTACTTTCTTTTCCACAATTTCACTATTTTCCTGGCAATATGCAGCTTTCAGAAATTTCCCCAGCCATCCGGCCTGCAGTCTTCTGTCCTCTGCGCTCTCTTGCTGATAACCTGCCAATAATCTCAAGATTACTGCCATGATCTCTTGCTCATATTGATATCTTCCATAGAACTGTGCCATTTCCTGTATCATATGGTTTTCTAATATTTGTTTGATCTGCAACAGACGTTGGAGCAAATTTTTTGAAACGGGATTCATCTCCTTATTGACGCATTTACTGCCATTTGCCAGAGACATCATATTGCCGATTTCATTTTTCAGAATCACTGTCGCACAATATTTCAGCTCATGAAAGGAAAAATGGGCGTCACGTCTATATGCGCTCCGAACGCTCTGCCATTGGTCAGAAAAAATATACTGTTCGCCATCCCAGTAGAACGTGCCTCTGGACTGAGAGGTATTAGCGGTCAGGCCATATACCGATTGATCCAATACCACCATCCGTTGCGCCTCAGACAACACTCTGGTCATTCCGGCACAGTCCCCATATCCAGAATGATAGAAATCAATATTTTGTTGACGCAGAAAATCCACCTGCACATAGTGAAAAAAAGCATTATAAAAGACATGCTCCATCACATAGATGATATTTTCTGCCTGACGTACATTTAGAACTCTCCGCTCACAAGGCGGCATATCCCCGATCTCCCAAAGACTATCCTTTCTCTGTTCGAAATATTTATTCCCTACCCATAAGACGTCTGGCTCATGCTCTGTTGCCGCTTTTTTTACCTTCGCCAAAGCGTCTGGCAACAGAAAATCATCTGCTGCCAGAAATGTCATATACTTGCCGGAAGCCATTTTCAGTAATTGGGATGCTCCTTTCGCCCAACCTACATTTTCATTGTTTTTAAAAATTTTTATCCTATGATCTGTCTCGCTGCTTTGCGTAAGAATTTTCCAGGTGTTCTCCCGGTTGTTGTCACTATTGTCAAGAATCAACAACTCCCAAGAATGCTCCGACTGCTCTCGTACAGAACGAATGGCATATTCCAAAAGCTCTGTCTTATTATACACGCACATCAACACAGAAAAAAATAGCCGTTCCACCATCTGCCCTCTTTCCTCCGTTCATAAAAGCACATGCCTGTGCTCGTCTTTCAGCCCATGCGCATCTATGACCGCTCTATGATCTCTGCCAACTGCCGTGCCCGGCACTGCCAAGTCTGAGTATCTTTGGCGTATGCATAGCCCCTCTCTGCAATGGCTTCTAGCTCGTCAAGGTTCTGCAAATATTGCTTGACCATTTCTGGAAGCTCTTTTAAATGCTCCAAAGAATACAATAACGCCTCCCCGCCGTCTCTAAGCGTACGGTCCACAAAGACGCTTTTGTCTGTCAGGCAAACGCATTTATTGAGCATAGCAGTGTATACCCGGTCATGAACACCAGACTTAAACCAGGGCATGACGTTCAGCACAATCCTGGCGTCCGCCGTCAGAGGAATCGTCCCATCAAAAGGAATCCTGTCATGAATCACCAGGTTTTGCTGCTTACAATCCAAATACTGCCATCCTTCCCCGTAAATATGCACTTTGACGTCCCCGTTGGCAAGCGTACGGATCACTTCTGCCCGGGCTCGGCTGCGCAGCATCCCGTCCATGTCCTGGAACAAGCGTATCGTATCCCGCAGATCAGCTTCTGGCAGAACAAGCCCCCGTTTGTTTAGACACCGTTCCACGCCCTCTTCCAAAGTCAGCCAGGTCTGATTGCAAAGCAACTCAAAACATTCCAGCCAAATCTGGCGCAGCCCTTCTCCCAGGCCCTGGACATGGTAGCTAACGTCATCATCAATCAGATATGCGCCGGTAAACAAAATGTCCATCGAACGTTCCAAAAAGGGAATCTCTGGCTCCTGGCTGCGGATTCCAGCCAAAGGAAAGAAAAAGCTACGGATCTTTCCCGCATAAAACCTCTCAATATATTTCTGATGGCATTCATCTACGCACAAAAATGTCAGCCGCCGGATCGGGAAGATCATCGCTGCATGGTAGTACATCGGATGATCCACGATAAAGTCATAACAATCTGCGTCCAGTTCATTCCAAATGCTCTGCCTTTCGTCTGTGAGCAGATTCATGCCCGCATGGTTAAAAAACAGCGCCGCCGTATTTCCTGGATCTGCAAATGCATAAATTTCTTCTCTGGCCTGCGCTTCTCTTTGCATGTCTGCCAACAATACTTGGTAGCCAGCTTCCTCAAACCCCTCTGCCATCAGCCGCGCAAATGTTCTCAACGAATCTGTTTTTGATTCAAAAATAATTATCTTGTTCATAAGAAACCTTAATCCTTGCATTTTTACTATTTCTGTCGATAGCCGACAAAAAGTCCTCTCATGCCATGCTTGACAGAAACGTTGTAGTAATATTTTCTTTCTGCATGAAGTTGTCACACTAATATAAATTTGTTCAAAAGGCTTACATTGCGAGGCAATGTAAACAAAATGCACAAAAATCATCTTGGAAAGCTAGCTTTCCAGAGTGATTTTTGTGAATTCTGACTTTGCCGCATAAGCGGCAAGACCTTTTGAACAAATTTATATTAGTACGACAGCCCCACGCCTGTTGTTTAAATTGTAACATATTCACATTTCAATAACAATTCTTTTTTCTATCCCCCACAAGGCGCAATGTCTTACATAATACAAAAATAATTCTATTTTCTTTGTCGAATTTATCAACTTAAGATATTTTTGTTTATAATAAGAGGATCAACAAAAGAAAATGAACAGATCGGAGTAACATGACATGTCAAAAAAGAAACTTACCATGATTTTACTTGCATTATCCTTATGTGCAACAGCGATCTCTGGCTGCGGTTCCAAAAAAACGATAACTATTTATTCCTGTGCTGAAGAAAAATGTCTTGAGCTGACACAGAAAATGCTAGATCAAAAATTTCCCGAATATGACATCCGGCAAACTTACATGGATACTGGCAGTCTTGCCGCAAAACTTGCCGCCGAGGGAACCAAGACAGACGCCGATATCTTCCTGGAATTGGAATCTTCTTATCTGGAAAAATGCAACGACAGCCTTGCCACGCTGGATCATATCGATTTCAGTCAGTATACGCCGGACCTTGTATCAGAAAACCATAAGTATGTGCCCGCTATGCGCATGAGCGGCGCCATCGTGGTTGACGCCGCTGCTCTAAAAGAAAAAGGGATTGCCGTCCCTTCCTGTTATGATGACCTGCTAAAGCCAGAATATCAAGGCCTGATCTCGATGCCAAATCCCAAATCCTCCGGCACAGGCTACATCTTCCTGCTTCAGATGGTAAACGACCGCGGCGAAGAGGCAGCATTTGAATACTTTGACAAATTAGCAGAAAATATTTCCGGGCAGGGCTTTACCACCTCCGGTTCCGGGCCTGTCAAAGCGCTTGTCACAAGGGAAGCGGCGATTGCGCTTGGCATGACGTTTCATGCAGCGGAGCTGATTAACGACGGTAATAATTTCCAAATCCTGTTTTTTGATTCCGGAGCCCCCTATACCTCCTATTCTAACGCTGTGGCAAAAGGCAAGGAACAAGATCAAGACGTCATGAAAGTATTTGATTATATCTGCCAGAACGTCAGCAGAGAAGAAAATAAGAACTATGCGCCCGAACCCATTTTTGTGGATAGTGAAATCACCATGGAGAACTTTCCCAAGGACATTCCCTATGCTGATATGAAAGGGATTGGAGACATTGAATTAAAGGAGCGTTTGTTGGACAAATGGAATCATTGAGCGTACATAATATCTCCAAAAAATATAAGCGTCACACTGCCCTGAAAGATATCTCTTTTACGATGGCTCCTGGGGAATTTCTCTCGATCCTCGGCCCTTCGGGTTGCGGAAAGACAACGTTGCTTCGCATATTAATTGGCCTCCTTGCCCCAGATGAGGGCAGGATCCTGCTAAACGGGCAAGATATTACCCATGCCCCTTGCGATCAGCGGAGCATGGGAATCGTATTTCAGAATTATGCTCTTTTTGAACATATGACGGTGTTGAAAAATGTAGAATATGCACTGCGCTTTCACAAAGAATCGAAAGCTCATGCCCGCGAAACTGCCCTCCACATGCTAGAACAGGTCGGCTTATCTGCGCATATCGGCAAATATCCTCGAGAACTTTCTGGCGGACAGCAGCAGCGCGCCGCCATTGCACGCACCCTGGCGCTCTCTCCCTCGATCCTTTTGCTGGATGAGCCTATGAGCGCATTAGACGCTGCAAACCGGCTGTCCTTGCAAGAAGAATTAAAACGGATCCAGCACAAGTCTGGCACTGCCATGATTTATATTACCCACGATCAGGAAGAAGCATTCGCCCTTTCTGACCGGATCATCGTCATGGGCAGCTCCGTCATCCATCAGATCGATACGCCGCAGAACATACTTAAAGACCCGGCGGATGCATATGTTCGGGAATTCGTCTATGACAATCTTAACAAAAAGCTATCGATGCTTGCGAAATTTGAAGACATATTAATTTAACTGCATCCTAAGATCAATTTTAGAAAAAGAGAGGTGTTACCTTTGCTGAAACAGGAACGCAGAACCTTAGACGCAATCCGGACGCTGACTGGCTGCTTCTTCGTTGCAGCCGTCATTCTTCCATTGCTACGGCTGCTGATCCATTTCCATCAGGCAGATATTGCCGCTATCTTTTCAAAACCTATGGTAGCACAATCATTGGCGCATTCTGTGGCTGTTTCCTTGTGCGCCACGATAATTTCTGTGCTCCTTGCCCTGACGGCCGCCTGGTGCATGGCGCGGACTACCATTTGCGGCAAACATATTTTTCATGGCGTTTTATTATTTCCGATGCTGATCCCCTCATTATCTCATGGCATGAGCTTGATCATCCTATGGGGAAGCAACGGCGTTCTGACGCGCTTTCTCGGCGCATCTGAGGGCATTTATGGATTTTGGGGCATTGTGGCTGGCAGCGTAATGTATTCTTTTCCAGTTGCATACCTGATGCTTCTCGACATCCTCCGCTATGAGGATTTTACGCCCTATGAGGAAGCGGCGGTTTTAGGCATTCCACGCTGGCGCAAGTTTACAGCCATCAGCTTTCCCTATCTGCGCAAACCGCTGCTCAATGTGCTGTTTGCAACCTTCACGATGATTGTGACAGATTACGGCGTTGCGCTGATGGTGGGCGGCACATTCAAGACCCTTCCTGTCATCATGTATGAAGAAGTCATCGGACGCCAGGACTTTGTGCAGGGAAGTGTATTTGGCGTGATCCTTCTGATTCCAGCCGTCATTGCTTTTTTTAGCGACCTGCTTTGCAAAAGCAATGCCTCTGAAACGTTCCTGTCCAAGCCCTTTGTAGTCCAAAAATCTCCAAAAGCCAACGCCGCCTCCTATGTGTTTCTTACTCTGACCGCAGTCTGCGCACTGATCCCGATACTGTCCTTTGCCATACTCACCTTCGCAAACCGCTACCCCAGGGACATGAGCTTTACCATGCGCCACATCACGGCGTCGATCCAAAAAGACGTGATGGGATATTTGGGCAACTCTGTGATCATGGCGCTTTGCACGGCGCTGATTGGGACAATCACCGCTTTCTTCTGCGGATATTTTACGGCACGAATGCCTGGGCGCAGTTGTCGTTTTCTACATTTGATGTCCACTCTTTCGCTGGCCGTGCCAGGCATTGTCCTCGGTCTTTCTTATGTGATGTTCTTTAAGTCCACATGGCTTTACGGCACCATGGCAATTTTGGTCTTGGTCAATATCGTACACTTTTTCTCACCGCCCTATCTGATGATCTATCACAGCATGGGCAAAATCAATCCCAATCTGGAAGCTGTGGGAGCATCCTTGGGAATCGGCAGGCTTCGGATGCTGCGCGGCATATTTGTGCCTCAGACTGCTCTGACGCTGTTTGAAATGTTTTCTTATTTCTTTGTAAATTCCATGATGACCATTTCTGCCGTTGCATTTCTTTCCAATGCTGCGACAAAGCCAGTGGCATTGATGATAAATCAGTTTGAGGCTCAGATGATGCTGGAAGCGTCAGCATTCATTTCCCTGCTGATCTGGGGGATAAACCTGGCAATGAAAGCCCTAGCGTCCTGCCTGGCCCACAAAATTAAAGTCAAGGAGCGCCAATGATGACCAAAAAACAATTTGATATTTTAACTCTAATGGTAGAAGAAAAACAGCATCTTACACAGCGAGTCATAGCAACGAAGCAAAATCTCTCTCTTGGGACTGTCAATAAAGTTCTCAATCAACTGACCATGCAAAATCTTGTCTGCAACGGCGATATCACCAGAGAGGGCGTTGCCGCACTGGAACCTTACAAAGTCCTGCGGGCAGTTATTTTTGCCGCCGGATTCGGCTCGCGCCTCGTTCCGATAACTTTAAACACGCCAAAGCCCCTGGTACGCGTCAAGGGGCGCCGCATCATTGACAGCTTGCTCGACGCCATCACTGCGGCTGGCATCTATGAAATTTATCTGATACGGGGATATCTGGCAGAACAGTTTGACCAGCTCCTATGCAAATATCCCACCATTCAATTCATTGAAAATCCTGCATATCAAGACGAAAATAATATTTCCTCTGCCATGCAGGCACGTCACCTGATCCAAAATGCCTATGTATGCGACGCTGACCTGCTGCTTTACAATCCTGCGCTGATTACCAAATACCAGTACCAGACAAATTATATCGGCGTGCCTGTGGAACGGACGGACGACTGGTGCCTGAAAACAAAAAACGGCTTTGTAACGCAGATGTGCATTGGAGGGAGGAACTGCTACCATATGTTCGGTCTCTCTTACTGGAGCGCCGAAGATGGAAAACGCCTGGAGAATCATATCAAAGAAGTTTATGATTCTCCAGGCGGAAAAGAACGGTATTGGGACCAAGTGGCAATAGATTATTATAACAAAGAGTACCAGATCGCCGTACGCCCCTGCTGCTTTTACGATATCGCAGAGATTGATACTTACCGTGAATTGAAAGAAATCGATCCCTCGTACCTGTGATAGAGCTCTAGATGGAAGCTTGCAAGATTATAGCTCGTCAATCAGGGTAATGATATCTTTGATCGGCATAAGCCTGCCATCCGCTTCTTTCGACCTATGAAACGTCAGAATGTCCATGGCGGTTTGATGCATCGCCGGGAAAGCGCTTCGGACCAACTGATTGGCGTAAATCACAATATTCACCCCATGCGAAGACAATTCGTCCTCTGTCACATCGTGGTAAGACGTAGGCACGGCAACCAGCGGCGTAACTTTATCCTGCTCCCTGAATTTGTCGCAAAATTCAAATACCTCGTCTGGCTGCTTTTTCCTGCTGTGAATCATAATCCCGTCTGCTCCAGCCTCCACATAAGCCTTAGCCCGGGTCAATGCGTCGGTTATCCCCTTTTCTAAAATCAAGCTCTCGATCCGGGCGATAATCATAAATTCTTGGGCTCTAAGCACCCGCTTTCCCGCTTTGATCTTAGCGCAGAAATTCTCTATGCTTTCCTGCGTCTGGGAAACCTCGGTGCCAAACAAAGAATTCTTTTTTAAGCCTGTCTTATCTTCAATGATAATGGCGGATACTCCCATTCGTTCCAAAGTTCTTACATTGTATACAAAATGTTCCAGCAATCCCCCAGTATCGCCGTCTAAAATAACCGGCTTCGTAGTGACCTCCATGACCTCGTCCACCGTGCGCAGCCTGGAAGACATATCCACGAGCTCTATATCAGGCTTTCCTCTCACGGTAGAATCACAGAGGCTGGAAATCCACATGGCGTCAAACTGATCCACCGTTCCGCCAGAAGATACCACGGTTTTTTCTGCAATCAGCCCCGTAAGGCCGCTGTGCACTTCCAGAGTCTTTACAATCGGACATAATTGGATTAACTGTCTTAAACGTTTTCTTCGATATTCCGGCATAGCGGCACGCTCCCGCATCAAGGCGTCGATTTTTTTCACTTTCTCATTCTGCGTGTAAGGAATTTCGATTAACTCTCCGCCCCATTTTGCCAATGTGTCAATCACGTTTTGGCGCACAGTGCACATCGGTCCTTTCTGCCAGTCGTCGCCATGAATCACATAGTCCGGCCTGAGCTCCTCTAGGATCCCTTGATACGAAACCTCGTGCTGCACAACGACTTTGGAAACGCCCGCAATCTCCTTAAGCAGTTTTTTTCTTTCCTCCAAGGAAATCAGCGGCACCCTGTCATAGCGCACCATGGCTTCATCACTCAATACTCCTGCAACGACTGTTCCATGCTTCTCTGCTTCCTGAATAATATTTAAATGTCCCTCGTGAATCACATCTGTGCAAAAACAAGCATATACTGTCTTCATTTTATCACCTCATGATATTCCATAAACGCTCTCTTATTCTCGGCAGCAGTCTCTTTCGGCCTCCCCAGATCGTTCCTTGCATCGAGGGACACCTTGATTTCCAAAAATGATAACTGCCTTTCCTGCCTAATCCTGTGCAGCGCCTTTTGCACTCCTTCCATATCATGGACCGTTTCTGCTAACGGATAACCGCTGGTCGCCGCTATCCTGGCATAATCAAGTCCGGCGCACCCTGTCTTCGTCCCCCCTACTGATTCATGCGCATCATTGTTGAGGCATATATGCACCAGATTGCCAGGCTTTTCTTTTCCCAGAAACGCCAGGCTTCCCATATGCATCAGCGCCGCCCCGTCGCCGTCTATGCAATATACCCTTTTATGTGGCTGTTCTATGGCAATTCCATAAGCAATCATCGACGCATGTCCCATGCCGCCTACCGTGAGAAATGCCTGCCTGTGTTCTCCCCTGAGCTTATCGCTCTGTTCATATACTTCACGTGAAATCTTGCCTGTGGTGGAAACTACGACGTCTTCTTCGGAAATCATGGAAAGGATCTTTGCAATCACTTCCTCACGGACAAGCTGCCAGTTGTTTTCCCGTTTATTGATTTTTACCGTCTCAAAAGCCCCTGATTGCACTACCAAGGCGAACTGCCGCCCTTCTTTGAAATGTTCCCTTGCCAGACTGGCCATCTTTTCCCATTGCTCCTCTGTGACATCCGGCTTTACGACCTTATATGGAATCATCATCTGCTCTAATAATGCGCAAGTAATCTCTCCCATAAAGCAATGCTGAGGCTCGTCTTTTTTTCCAGGCATCCCACGCCAACCAATCAGCAGCAGCATGGGGATTCCGTAAACTTTTTCATTTGCCAGTGACGTAATGGGATTCACGGCATTTCCAAGGCCGCTGTTTTGCATGTATACACAGGCAGGCTTCCCGGAACCAAGATAATGACCGATCGCCATTCCCACAGCCGCGCCTTCATTTGCTGTCACAAAATGATGGAAATATGGATCCTCATTGTGATCCATAAAATCACAAAATGGCTTCAGCGCTGAATCAGGAACGCCAATCACCGTGTCTATTCCCATATCTTTTAATTGCTTTGCCACCAAAGAAACTTCCATATTTAAATTACCTTCCCTTTCTCAAAGCTGCGTCTGGCAACTATCTATTTCTCAAGTTCCACGAATCCCTTACATTTTTTAACTCCTCTACCGTATCAATCTCCACAATCTGCCCCTCTTTTACTGGAAACACTTTCATTCTAAGCTCTTGCAGATTTTGATCCACTACTTGATCCCAAAACAACTCCCCATTTTCTTCGTTTTGACATGCCTGCGTGATTTTTTGCGCAAGAAGCTTGGCGTCTTCTTTCTTGAAATAAGAAATTCCAACCATATGATAGACGTCGGTGCCGCCCTTTTTTATTCTGGAGATCCATCCATTTCGCTGCTCAAAAATCCAATCATCCGAATAGCCTGAAACCATTTTCCCAAAATAACCGGAATGATCCAATGCCCGTTCAAATAACCCTGGATCCATTACCAATAAATCTGCTTCACAGATAAAGCAGTCTCCTTTCCCGAGGACATTTCTTGCCGCATACAATGAAAAAATATTATTTTTTGTCTCATACTCGGTATTTTCCAGCAAGGTTAATCCCTGGTATTTTTTTGTCAAATAGGAAAACTGCTCTTTCAGATAACCAACCACCACGTAAATTTCAGATATTCCCCGTGTCTTTAAGCCTGCAATCACCGACTCAATCATCGGTCTTTCGCCTGCTTCTATCAACGGTTTCGGCACTGTTTCCGTTAAAGGGCGCATTCTGTTTCCCAGTCCTGCAGCCATGATAATCCCTATCTCTTTGTCCATCTCATCACTCCCAGCTTATTACTGATACAAAACAGGAATTTGGATCTTATAGTATCTAAGGCCTTCTTCTAAAATAGCGAAAAACTGCTGAATGTCTGACGGCGTTATCGCCCCTAAGGCACAGAGGCGAAACGTATTTTGTTCCGCAATTTTGCCAGGATATATCGTAAATCCCCGCTCATAGCAATAATCATGGATCTGTTCAAAATTCCAATTCTCATCGTCTGGATACTGCACCGCCACCACAAGCCCTGCCTGAAGCTCTCTGCGAATCAAGTCGCGGAACCCCAGCCGCTTTAAGCCTGTATGGATTTCTTCAAACACGCTTAAGTGGCGCTTCCATTTCGCCTCCTCGCCCTCTGCAAAGTATTCATCCAATGCCTGCCGCAATGCATAAATCGTCTGAACTGGCGGCGTAAAGTGCATTTCTCCCTTTTCCTCAAAGAAACGGTACTGCAGATACAAATTGCAATAATAAGAGCGTTTTGGGTATTGCGCTGATTGCTGAATCAACGCTGTATTCCCCACGACAAAAGAAAGTCCTGTCATTGCCATAAGGCCTTTCTGTGCCGACGCCATGCAAAAATCAATCTGATCTTTCTCTATGTCAATGGGCAGCATTCCGTAACTAGCGATGGTATCTGCGACAAAGACTGCCCCATGCTTGTGCGCCAAGGCGCCTATCTCCCTAATAGGATTTAGAATTCCCGTTCCAGTCTCATTATGGGTGGCATATACCAAGGCAATCTCTTGATTGTCTTTTAACGTCTCATCGACAATGGACAAATCAGGCGTCTGATCCACAGGAAATTTAAGCTCTAGCATTGGAAGACCGTAAAACTCACAGATTTCTACCGCCCGTGCGCTATAAGCCCCGTTATTGATGATGAGGATCTTTTTCCCTTCTGGCAGAAGCGAATTGAGACACACATCCATGATCATCGTCCCAGAACCGCAAAACAGCACCGATGTATATTTTTCTAAGTCGCCATGCACCACCTGCACAAGATCTTTTCGTATCTTGTGCATCATTTTCACAAACTCGGTTTCTCTGGGACAAATATCTGGTACAAGCTGCGCCATTTTAACAGTATCCGTGGTGGTCGCAGGACCGGGATTCAACAAGATATTTCTCTTAATCTCCATGACTTCCTCCATTCTGTATATTTTCCTATATTACATTTTTCGACAAAAAGCAAAGAATCTCACTTATGAGATTCTCCGCTTGGAGCCCTCTATCCTCTGACTGCTCCGTCTGATTTTAAAAATTCATATGTAGTCGCAGGAACCATCATTCGTATCTTTTCCCAATTGCCATTCTCCAATTCCTTTCTCACCAAAGAAGCGCTGATTGCCTCCCCTTCCAATTCTTTTCTTGGAATCTCTGAAAACTCGATTCTTCCTTCTTTCGAAAAGCGCTCCCGCATCTGTCGGTTATATTGAGCTGTCACTGGATCAATAGGCTCCTCCCCTGCAAAGCGAATCGTAATTCCAAACTTTGGAGCTATGTATGATGAAAAAATATTCAAGTCCAAAGAAGCATCCATCATTACTTGACGATTTTCTTCTACCACAAATATTATAAGCTTTTGAACTTTTTTTGCAGATTCCTCAATCAGATATCTATGTCCCAGGGTAAATGGATTACAGTTCATAACAATTGCTCCAATACGTCTACTATTGCCCAAAAATTCTAGTATATGATAGACTTCATTCAACTTATCAACATACTTCACGACCTCTGTTTCATAATCTGCAATTTTATCCTTTGGGGAGACGGCGCTCAAACAATTTTCTGCAAGATATTCATCACGCACATTTTGGCTCCGCCGTATATAGGGCAAAATCAACTTTTCACTTATCTCTTTGGCAATCTTTTCATTTCCTCTGGCATTTGTATGAATCGGAACATTATAAAACCAGGGCTCCCTTTCTCTTTGTGCAAATAACGCATCTAACTTTAAGTCTGGTTTTTCTCCTATCTGTTGTCCCCAGCTAATGTCCTCTCCAATACAAATGACAACGTCTTTTTTCCGTACAGGAAGCGAAGTAATTGCTTTTTGCAGCGTATCCAATTCATAAAATAACTTACGCTGCAAACGCCATACTCTTCCATTCCCTGCTCTTTCAGATACCCGTCGATACAGCAGCATAAATAATCATGATACAGCACGCCGAATCCCTCCACGATACATGGTCCTAAAAGCCAGACGGTATTTTTTCCTTTGGAACTTCTGATGATTCTCACGCCCCCATAATACTCTGTCAGACCAGGGATCAGATGATCGCTCTCCCATTCTTTCTTCTTATAATATTCTTCTGGCTCCATGCCGTTGACTCTGACAAAAAACTGCTTCTGCATGCTGTCTGTCAGTTCTCTTCCATCCGCTCCACCCACAAACCTAGTCATGTAATCTTCCTCATCGGTCCTGTAAGAAAGTTCTGAATAAATAGGAAAGCGACAGATAAAAAAATTGTCCCATTCTTTCTGCATCTTCTTTTCCAACAGCCGAACTTCTTTTCTCATCAATGCGATTAAAAAGCCAAAACTAAGAGTCAGGTCACATTTTTCTCTACTTTGGGGGAACATTTCCGTTCCTTCTGCATAGAGCCGCATAATCGTGCTGTCCATATGCGTCTGCACGCTATCCACTTTTCTAGAAAACAGCTTCCACTTTTCCCCATGTAAAACCACGTCAATGCCTTTAAGTTCTAAAATTTCCGCTAAATAATAAGAAAACTCATTCATGTCGTAGATTTCCACAGATTCGATGCCCGGAAATGTTTCTTGCCACTTTAGCAGCTGCGGGCTAGACGATAATATTTTCAAGATTTGTCCGATATACTGATAGCTTTCTTTCTGGGGATAGCTGTCATAACAAAAGTACGATAATTCATTGTTTTGATTATAGACTGGCACATATTTTAAATTAGGATGTTTACGAAATATTTCTTTTGCCTGATCCCACATATCCGCCCCTGCAGTAACATATTCGTTAACTATGCACTGCTTCCAGTTATCTACTCCTACGGATATAATGCTTTGATATGTTAGATATCCTTTTGCCTTTCCCCTGTCAGTAACCATTAACACATTGCTGGCATATTCCTTAAAATAGTCGCATAAGAATTGCGAAGACAACTCGCATTGTTCTGCAATCCATACATTTTTATCACATAACCGTATCATATCCGTTCCTCCTATCTATGCATAAACTCATAAATCTGCATCTTCGTTAATGCACAAATACTCTTTGGATCGTTGATCCACCCTTTTGACCAGTCAACGGTTCTCTCTATGCTTTCTTCTATACCCCAGGTGCTTTTCCAGCCTAATCTGCTCTTTATTTTCGAACAGTCCAGGCGCAGAAAACTTGACTCATGCAGCGGATGACTCTCCTTACACACTTCCCACTCCTGACCTTGCTGCCATTTGCTGCAGAACATGCTGACCAGTTCGCCAGTAGAAACACAGGAGTCCTCCTCTGGTCCCACATTGTATTCTCCCTGCAGGCAAAGATCTTGACATTGTTTTTCGATCAACAAAAGATAGGCAGACAAGGCGTCCAATACATGCTGATATGGCCTGACGGAATAAGGATTGCGCACCTTGATCTTTTGGCCTCTTCTTGCTGCCCTGACACAATCTGGAATAATCCGGTCCGCCGCAAAATCTCCGCCTCCTATGACATTTCCCGCCCTCGCAGTGGAAATAGCTATGCCGCTTCCGTCAAAAAAAGATTTCCGATAGCTCTGGGTCACTAATTCCGAACAAGATTTGGAGTTCGAATAAGGATCAAAGCCATTTAGCGTATCATGCTCCCGATACCCCCAGCACCACTCTTTATTTTCATAGACTTTATCGGTAGTCACATTCAACACAGATTTCACGCTGCCGCAATGTCTAACGCTTTCTAATACATTCACGGTTCCCATCACATTGATGTCAAAAGTCTCTCTGGCGCGGGCATATGACTCTCTGACGATCGGCTGCGCCGCAAGATGAATTACAATCTCCGGCTGCTTGTTTTGCATAGTGTCTGCCAGCATTTCGTAATCCCGTACATCTCCTGTCACCGTTTCTACATTCTGATGCAGCTTTAATATATCGTAGAGATTTTCCTGCGTGGGCGGTTCCAGGGAATACCCGTGCACCTTTGCCCCTGCATCAAGCAGCATTTGGCACAGCCAGGAACCTTTAAACCCTGTATTGCCAGTGATCAGTACTTTCTTTCCTTTATAAAAAGCATTGCTCATCATGATGTCGTCTCCTTCCATGGCGCCTGTTTGCTGCTCCATAACCCCTCCAGATAGTCCCTGTCATGTATATTATCCATGGGAGACCAAAACCCATGATGACGGTACGCTGACATCTGTCCTTCCTTTGCCAGCTTTTCAAAGGGTTCCGCTTCCAACATGCTGCCACCATCTCCCAAATACCGGAAAATCTCCGGTTCCATGACCATAAATCCGATATTTACCCAGGACTGATCCTCACGCGCTTTCTCTTTAAACCCTTCCACTGTGTTTTTGTTTTCATTTAATTTTAGCGCCCCAAACCTTCCCTCCGGCCGGGTAGTGGAAATTGTCAAAATCCTGCCTTCCTCTTTATGGAAAGCAAGCAATGCGTTCAAATCGATGTCTGCAACCCCGTCTCCGTAAGTCAGCATAAAAGGCTCCCCTTGTAAAAAATCCCTGACTTTCAAGAGCCTGCCAGCCGTCAACGTGTTTAATCCTGTATGCACCAGCGTTACTCTCCAGCTTTCCGCCCGATTATCACAAAAAGATAGGCTTTCTCTTTCAAGATCCACTGCCATGTCATTACATCGCACATTATAATTGACAAAATATTCATTTATCATATGTCCCTTATATCCACAGCACACGATAAACTCTGTTATGCCGTATCTTTCATAAATTTTCATAATATGCCACAATATGGGCTTTCTGCCAATCTCTACCATGGGCTTGGGCTTACTGCGGGATTCTTCACTGATTCTCGTTCCTTTTCCGCCTGCCAGTATCACAGCTTTCATCTTTTTCATACCTTTCGCTCTATAAATTCTTTACCCCCCGTGCCCATTGATATTTGGGCTTCCATCCAGGCAAGACCGTTCCGATTCCCGAGGGATCCATAATCTCCCTGTCCCTGTAGGCACGGCCTCCCCAATTAATATCGAGATGTTTTCCCTGAATCCTCAGGAATTCCTCCACCAGTTCCCGCAAAGATACTGGCTCCTGATCACGCAGCGCATATCTTGCATAAGTACCAGGTTCCATTGTGATTACAAGCTTTAATGCCTGCAGATAACCGCTGACCAAGTCCTCAATATGACAATAATACATCTTCTGCTCCCCTGCGGTCAGATCGATCTGCGCTCCATTCTTTAAATCTCTTATGATATTCAAAATCTTCTTTCTGTGATCTCCTGGACCATAAGAATCAAAAATTTGCAGTGTCAGGGCGCTGCATCCTTTGGCTCTCACATAGTATAACAGAATGTCTTCCGCTGCCTGTTTCGTTGCCGCATACAAGTTCACTGGATTATAAGATTCTTTTGAAAACTGCTGCCAATAAGTTCCAGTATTAAGAAACTTTCTACATCCTGCGCTGGCTGCCGCATCAAAAATAACTGCAGCAAACACCAGATTGCTCTCCAGCAAGCTCTCTATATTCTCTGGCGTATGCTCTCCATAAAACACTCCTGCCAGATGAATACAGACATCTGGCATCAATTCCGCCAGCAATCCGTAGATGCTCTGCTTCTCAAAAATAACTTTGCCTTTTACAAAATTCTCAATCGCCCCCGTTTCGGAACTTTCTCTCACAACAGCATACACTTCATGTTCCCGTCCAAGCGCAGGCAAGAGATGCGAGCCAATATAACCAGTTGCCCCGGTGACTACTATTCTCATACCCTTATGCTCCTTCCAGTCCCTGATGCTTTTGACAAAACTCCTGAAATGTCATCAAGCTTTTGTCCCGTTCTGATATTACTGGATCGTCGCTCAGGTACTTCCAGTCTATTCCGATATCTGGATCATCCCAGCGAATACCGCTGTCAGCTCCTGGAATATACTTTCCCCCACAGCGGTAATGAAATTTCACAAGCTCAGAGACTGCCAAAAAACCATGGGCAAACCCTGCTGGGATATAAAATCCCAGCTTATTCTCTTCACTCAATTCTATGCCTTTCCACTGTCCGAATGTTTGGGAGTCCTTGCGCAAATCTACCACTACGTCATAAATAGTTCCCACAGAAACAGTAATGTATTTATCCTGAGGAGCTTGAGTCTGAAAATGCATTCCCCGAATCACGTTTTTCCTAGAACAAGTCGTCATATCTTCATCATTCTTCAAAAAAATTCCATGCGACGCAAAGAACTCTCGCTCATAAGTTTTCATGAAAAATCCACGCTCGTCGTACGACACAAAGGGGTGCACGATTTTTAATCCTTTAAATTCTGTATCTTCTATCTCAAATTTCTGGTTCATATATTTCAGCTCCTGTCTGATTGTGGCAGCCTGCCAAACACCATGTCCTACTCAAAGATCTCAATCTCCGGGATTAATGTCATGAACTTTGCGCCCCATTCCTTGGCATATGCCAGCGTTTCCCTGATTTCCTGTTTCAAGTTCCAGGGAATGATAAGAATATAATCTGGCTTGGATTTTGAGAGTTCCTCTGGCGCCAAGACAGGAATCAGTGTTCCTGGCAAAAGGCATCCCTGCTTATTGGGATTGGCATCTACGACATAATCAATTATTTCCTTTCCAATCCCACAATAATTCAAAAGCGTATTTCCTTTTGCCGCAGCGCCATATCCGGCTATTTTTTTCCCTTTTTTCTTGATATCAATCAGCTTTTCCAGAATATCCAGCTTCATTTTTTTTACATGTTCTGCAAATTCTTGATATGCGGCATTCTTGTCTAACCCAAATGCTTTCTCCTCTGCGATAAGTTCTTGCACATGCCGTGAAACCTGCTGTCCTTGGTTCTCTGCATGGATGGCATAAACACGAAGCGATCCTCCATGGGTATTCAGCTTTTCAATATCAAACAGCTTTAATCCCTGCTCTTCAAAAATACGTTTGACAGCAAGAACAGACAGATACGAAAAATGCTCATGATAAATGGTATCAAACTGATGATAGCGGATCAGGTTCAGTACATGCGGAAATTCTACGGTAATGACTCCTTCTGGTTTCAATGCCTCTTTAAGCCCTCCGACAAAATCCCCAATATCTGGCACATGTGCCAGCACGTTATTTCCTATGATTAAATCTGCTTTTTTCTCCAAGCTTCTTGCAAACTCAGTCCCAAAAAATGCAATTCTGGTTTCGATTCCCTTTTCAATCGCAGCCTCCGCCACGCTTCTGGAAGGCTCTATTCCAAGAGGCTCTATCCCATATTCCTTAAAATACTGTAACAGATATCCGTCATTAGAGGCAACCTCCATCACAACGGATGACGCATTCAAAGAAAGCTTCTCTACAATCATGTCCACATAAGCCTTGCAATGATTGAGCCAGCTTGTAGAAAACGAACTGAAATATTTGTACTCAGAGTTGAAAATGCCTTCTGGCATCTCAAAATCCAGCACCTGGACCAATCTACATTTCTCACAGACCGCCGCACGGAGCGGAAGCTGGTACTGTCCCTTTCCCACAAATTCTTGCTTTATGTAATCATTGGATAACGGTTCCAGTCCCAAATCTACAAACATGGTCTTAAGTTCTTCTTTACAATACCTGCAATTATACATTTGCTCTCCTGTTCCTTTCTATTCCTCCCAATTTTTCCAGGGCGCCTTGCCTGATTCATACAAATGTTCCAGATATTTTTTATCCCTGGACGTTTCCATAGGCGACCAAAAGCCTTCATGAAAATACAAGGAAATCTCACGGTCATGCGCAAGCCGTTTCAAGAGCCTGTCACTCATCACGTCATCCTGCCAATACTCTTCTAAGTAAGAAAATATTTCTTTTGAGAATACCATCGTACAGGCGTCTGTGCGCACAAACTGATGACTCTTGGGCACATTCTCGCTTAATTGCCCTTCTTCTGTTATCGGCAAAACCCTGCTTCTTCCTGTAGGGGCAGCGACCGTCATTGTAACGGTTTTCCCTGCATTCTGATGTTTTGCAACAAGACTGCGCAGATCAATATCTGAAACGCAGTCCCCATAGGTGACTAAAAAACTCTCCTCCCCCACAAACCTCTTCGCCATCATCAGACGCTGGGCAATGGAAGACTCCTTGCCAGTATCGACTACCGTAACCTTCCACTGTTCTGTCTTTTTCCTATGAACCTCAATTTCATTAGAGCCTAGATCAATCGTGATGTCTGATTGATACAGATAGTAATTCATGAAAAAATTCTTAATATAGTCCCCTTTATATCCTGTGCAGATAACAAACTCATCCACGCCCTGGCTGGAATAATTCTTCATAATATGCCATAAAATCGGTTTTCCCCCTAGCTCCGCCATAGGCTTTGGAATCGGATCGTACCGGTCTTCCACAATACTGGGCAGTCCGCCCGCCAAAATCACTGCTTTCATATATTTTCACCTGATATTCTTATTTTATCTTCTATCTCCACAGTTACAAAACCATAGACGGCTTGTGCACACCCTTTTCCAATACCAACATGGCGTCATAATAATGAACCGAACGTATGCTGGACGTGAGGCGGTCAATCTTTAAGTTGGGAGTCAAAGAATATCTGGCGTTTATCTTATCTATAAAGTTCTTAGAATATCCAATAAAGCTGCTGTCATCCATATATCTCCCGCCGCCATAACTGGGCCAGTAAGACGTCATCAAATCTTCGCATAAATATACACCGTTTTCAGAAAGATGGGGATACAATTCTTCAAAAGTTACAATTTGCTGATTCATGGTGTGCCCGCCGTCATCAATGATAATGTCGATCTTAGGATTTTCATGCTTGACTTTCTTTAGGAAATCACGGTCTTCTTGGGAACCGATATAGATTTTAATCCGCTCTTCCTCATAATTCTTACATTCTTCCATGATATCGATCCCAATGATACGACATGATTCCCCAAAGTAATCTTTCCACATCTGCAAAGAGCCCCCTCCCCAGACTCCAATCTCTAAGATTGTTACCGGGTTATTTCGAAAACGCTCAAAATGTCTGTGATATACTTCAAAATAATGACACCATTTCGTCATTTTATGATGTTTCCCTTGAAAAAAGAATTTTTCCAGCGGATTCATCGTATCTGGATCAATTGCCTCAATCATCTGATCTCTGTTGGCGAACTCTTCTGTGCTGACTCCCTTTTTGAGCTGCATCTTCCCAAGATTCACATCATATGTTCCTGTTTGCAAAATCTCTTCCAATTCCTCTTTGCTCTTTTGAATCACATTGATGCACTGTGGAATCATTTCCGCCGCCATTTCATATTGCCCTGCTGCGATCAATTTCTCTGTTTTTTCCGCATAGAGATAAAGGTATTCCTCTATCCAGTCCAGGCTTCTGCCATAATATGCGGATTTGATCTGAAATACATACGCCACAAACTCTTTTACCTGTTCTAAAACGCCCAGGCACAAATCGAACTCTTTCTCACATGTCAGCAATGTTTTAACAGAGCGCAAGGCATATAGATACTGTTCCTGCAGCTTTACAATTTCCTTTAACTGCTCCCTAATTCCTATTTCATTAATTGTGTTCTCCGTCACGATTATCTTCCTCCTGTAAAATTATGACTGCACAGCCGTTTCGTAATTTGCAGCGCCTTACTTGCTCAAATGTCCGTCAAGCGCTATATACAGCCGCCAGAGCAATCGGCTTTATCAATATTCGCTGACTCTCTCTGCAAGCAATGTCGCCTGATAAATATTTTCCACGCCATAGTTTGAGGCATCCATTACCACCGTTCCATCCTCATAAACCTTTGTCTCATATATTTTCACATCGTCTGGCATTTCTTTTTGAATCTCAGGACTCTCTGCCCGAACTAATTCTTCCCAAAGTTCTTTCTCAAACCAGCGCAAAAATTCCTCTCCGTTTTGCTTGGCTGCATAGTGCATTTCCCTGATCTGACGCTCATAAATAAGCTCCCTCTTATGCATCAATCCATACAGCTCCAAATACCATTTCTTCATATTAAAATTCTGTTCTATTACCTCGATTGGAAGCAGCTTCTTGGCAACTATGCGTATCACAGAATTATAAAACAGGCCTATGTCAGACGTAATTCTCGGAACCAAACGCTCGACTGGAGAGCTGCACCAGCCTCCGATATAGCTGTTTTCTCCAAGCTCTTTATTTCTTCCCCTCATATTTACTTTTTCCAGGGTGTCAAGCTGCCTTGTGTACCTGGCGCCAGTAGAACAGTGCGCCATTCCAGCCATCGTAAGAGGATAATTTACCATGCAGATCTCTTTATGGATCACGGAATTTACAATTCCCATAAAGATATCCTGGCATGGGCCATCCCATAATCTTCCTGTCTTTTTTAGCAGCGTCTTCATATAAGTCCTGCGAAATCCGGAGTTGAGATAAAGCAAAGGAAGTCCATACATCGTTTTCGGTATCTGCAAGGTACGAACCAGGAACTTTATCCCTTCCTGATATCCCATGGGATAGATCCCTTTCGGGGTCTGACACGGAAACACAAATTGATCTGAAATGCCCTGTCCGAAATCAGGCCATTGATACTGTCCGCGGTTCCACATCAAAATCTCATCGGGACAATTTTCTAATATTTCTTCCAAAGCCTCTAGCGTCCAGGGCAGCACCCCGTCGTCAGCGCCAAGAGGAATAATGAATTCTCCTCTGGTTTTTAAAAACGCATATTCAAAGCTCTTCCCGATTACAAGGGGACGCGGCGTCCTCACATAATGAATGCGCTCATCTTTTTCTCCAAGCTCTTTGCATAAGGAATAAATTGCGTCATTCCCTTCCGTAGAATTATCACTTACAAGAATTTCATAACTTCCCTTCCACCTCTGATTCATACAGGTCATCAGAGTATAGCGCAGCGTGTCGGCGCTATTCTTCGTAGGTATCACAAAAGAAAAACGATATTTTGGCTTGGCATCCACATCCTCGTGAGCGTCACATTTATAAATCTTACTGACATAGGATAAATAATCCCCAGCCCACCCAAATGTCAGCTTGTCTTGCAAAACAGGCGTCTTCATCAGGGAAAGCCGTTCCACTTCACATCCCCTTTCCATATTGATCATTAACCTGTCTAATATATTTCCTGTTGCAATGAGGCATGCCAAATGATCTTTGGACTCGTTTTCGCACACATAGTTCACCAGTTCTTGCAGGCTTTGGTCCGTATACAGCAAAACAGATACATCCTCATAATGTTCCATATGGGCGACGCTGTACGCTGCATCTATCGTTTGGTCCTCTGTCTTTACCAACATAACGACCTTATGTCCAAGACGCGAGACCATATTCGCCAGCACATCCCAATTCACTTCTTGATTTTCATCACAAACAAGGGCAAAGGTATTGCCCTGTTCTGAGAGCATTTCAATCAGAAACCCAATGTTTTGAAGATCCATCACTTGCTGCCCGATCCTGCCATAAATAGCTTCTGACGATAGCCGGGCAGACAGTATCGACGCCGTTGCATGAACCACTGGCTCATTCAAATAATATGCCGTCTCCCCAATTTGTTCGATCAGCTCCTGGTCCTCCTCTGCCGTTAAATACTGTTGCTGCGCATTGCGAAATGCTTCCTCTGCGTCAAGTACTTCTTTCTGCTCTTCTAACAGCAGTCTTTCTCTGTCACTGAGACACAATTTTGAAAATATTTCTGTCAGTGGTAAATATTCTTTATATGCTCCAGACGCCTCCGCTTTGAGATTATTGCAAATATATGCAAGGCATTCTCCCAGACCATCATAATCTTCCAGCAGGCATATTACTTCCTGCAGAAAAAACAAGATATCCTCCATACTGTGATCTTGGTCTTCTGAAACTTCTTTGATAATTTCTTTTATTGTCACCGGATACTTTTTCATACGCACTCCTTTTCCTCTCCTGCCAGTTGGCATCGTTTCTTACCTGCGCAATTAACTGCAATCTTCCACAATCTGCGCTTCATATACCGGATCATGGAGTTCTTCTGCACCATCGTCTCCTTCCAGTTCGTTGTTATACTTATACGGAACTGCAACCCGTTCCCCTTTTCCTGCCAAAAACCATTCATACTCTAAATCAAGATGACCGATATCCAATGCTTGGAAACCTTCGACAGTCAAATCATAAGCAAGCACGCCCGCCGCAGGACCCATGGCTATCAAAATCAGCATGTCTTTCTCTGCATGTTTCAATGCTGCTTTCAAGACATCATCATAACGGTCAAAAGAACTAGTTGCAGGTGCAAGAATACGCCTGACCGAAGTTGCTCCTTCCATCAGATCGTTGCCAACTCCCATCCTTGTCTGGGCGCCTTCCACTATCAGCACGTCGCGTCCTTTCCAGAGTCGTTGAAGATTTTGGAAACGCTTTTTGGGGGCGTCCGTGTTTTGATCTTTATACATCACATATGGTCTGGAAACATAGGCGTTATAATATATCCTGTCATGTTCTAGCAATTCCTGATGATGCTCCCGCATCTCGCCTACTGACATATAGATGCGGATCCCATCAGCCGCAAATTCCTTATATTCTTCTAAATTTCCGTAATTATTGGCAATTGCAATCAGCATATTAGGATGAGCGCTATGTAACACCTCTTTTAGCCGCAACCCAAGCTTGTCGTCCAGTCTCTGAAATTTGCTGCGTTCTCTCTTTATGATCTGGGCAAATTCCCCGTCGCCAAAGCGGGCCATCGACTTATGATTTTTTATAATTTCTTCAATGGTTTCATCTATATCCTTGATCACTGGAAAAAATATTTCTCTCTTATTGAATCTTGGATCAAATAACTCATACTTCAAATTTTCATTCTTGGCTCTTAAAAAGGCAACATTCGAATCTAACGCAGCTTGATTCCCGATCGATTGGGAAATATAGTTCATCGCCTGACTATTAATGTCAAATAAATCATGCAAAGTCTGCCGGATCCTAATCTTCTCTTCCTCTAAGGATTGAATCATTTTCTCCATCCGTGTAATTTTCGTTTCAAGTTTCAAAATCTGTTCATCCGCATTACTCATCTACATTCCTCTTTCTATTTTATTTTGAAGATATCTATTCCAAATGCTAGGAATATTTCTCATTTTGAGATTACCCTAATTCTCATCTGCCAATCTCTTACGCTGTCACCTGCTGCAAAATAAAATCCAAATACTGCCGTTCCCTGATTCTGTTTCTATTGTCAAAGCTCTCTCTCATGATGTATAACAACTCATGAAAATGAAAGGCATTATGAATTCCAGCCATTACCCACAAGGGCACGCTATATTGGTCGTGCCGCAGCAGTTCCATGAATCGCTCTTTCCCTCGATTGCGGTTTCTCTCTGCATCCCATAACCAGAATATTGCCTGATGGTACTTTCTTTTTACAGATTGATACGTTTCTTTGGCATTCCATGTCCTGCACGCCCCATAGAGTTGACGTTCCGCATCACATACAGATACCAGTTTTTTCAATGTTGACAAATCGCTGTCCCACACGACACTGTCGTCATATTGCCCGCAGCACTGCGCCGCCATATCTATATCTCCCTGCTTCATCATTTCAATAACGACCTCTTTGAGCTTTTCATATAATCCTTTGATCTCCTGATCATACAAAAAATCTTCTTGTCGGTAGACTGGATGTTTAAAAAACATATGATATTCTTGGAGCAATATCCTGCGTCCTGTATCGTAATCCTGAAACTTCGTCCTTCCGCAGTCATGCATGCACCAGGGTTCTTTCTGATGGGGAACTGCCAGATGATAACCCTTTTTTCGGAACTCGAAAGATTGCGAAATATCATAAAAATCCCATTTGTCAAACAGTTCTTCCCGCCATGGGATATCATACTGTGTGGCTAATAACATGCCGTCCAAAGCCTCCACGTTGCGGCAAGTTCCAGGAGGCGGATTGTCTCCCTCTTTGATACCTGTGTCTTGTGTATCGCAGGCGTATGTCCGCCCTATATCCCAAGCAGAATGCATAACGCCATGATCTGGAATGCTGCTGCTTCCCAACATGCCTATCATGCCGATTTCTTCGTTCTTAAAGATTTCCAGCAAATCATATATAAAATGCTGGTTCCAAATAAATACATCCTGATGAAGATAGACTTTGTACTTCGCCTTTGACTGCCGCATCCCCTGATTATATCCTGACGTCATAGATTTTGCTCCTATGATCGGGATAATCTCCACTTGGCATTCCTTTGGCTTGTCTAACTCCTGCAAATAGGAAATACATTCTTTTTGGTATTGAGAATCATTGCAGCAAATAATAAAGCTTATTTTATTGCTATCTGGCATTTCGATACCTTCTTCCATTTTATGACCACATATTTCCTGGCATATAACGGCTCGTCATTTTCCATTTCATGAAATCCGTACATCCTTCGCCTGTGGTGAAATACTCAATCGCATCCAAAATATCTTTCTTTACATGTTCCCTGTTGGCAAAAAGATCCTCTGTGCGCACAGTTGCCTGGTCATGCCCGAAGCCTTCTATAATCATTCGTTCCACGGTTTCCCTCAATTCCACTTTCTTGCATTTTATGACATTCTCAAAGGGAATACATGCAAAGCGGCTGGGAATCGTGTCTGGAATCAGCCAGTCTCTTACGGCAATACTTGGCTTTCCAAACATCATCCCTTCCATCATCACGCTGGACTCGTCGGAAACAACCAGATCACACAGTTTTAGCGCCACCAAAATACTCTCCTCCGGCTCGATATAATGCAAATTTTTATACTTTCCCTCATGCATGTTGCGCATATCTTCTATATTTTTGACAATTTGCTCATATCCTTTTGGCCAGGACGCCTGCTTGATCAGAAGATTCACCGGAAGCGATGCCAGCGCCCGTACAAAATCGTCCTCTTTTTCGTCGTTCTCCCACGACGGAGCATACAATACGGAGATATCGTATTTTAAGTCCATCGTTTGTTTTACTTCCAGCGCGCGATTGCTTAATTCCTCTGAAAATATTTCATTGCTTTTGGGATAGCCCATCATATATGCGCCGCATCTGGGATTTGGATAATATTGAAAGGCGCATCTCTCCCATCTGTCTTTCCAATTTGCGCCTGGAACAATTCCCAGATCATAGCCGTTCCAACGCTCCAATTCCCAGAGATTGGGCCATCGGTTATGCCCTTGCGCCAAATCATGTAGCAAGACTACAGAAAATTGGGCATTTTGCGGTCTTCCGACATGCTGGCAATATACGCCGATCTCCGCCTTAACATTGATATCCTCGGTATGGCTGACCTGATACCCTCTCTCTTTTGCCTCCTTCATAAGCGGCAACAAATTGTAGTATTCTCCCTTATCCTGGGCAAAGAACGTAATCTCCCTTTTGATTTGTTTCTTTTTGACTTCCTGCCCCTGCAGCAGTCTTTTGTGTTCCGCCGTAATTCCCGTCAGGGGATCTTTCAAATCGCACCATCCATGGATTTTAGTAAAAATTTCAATCTGTTGCTCAAACAGCGCTTCCTCCTCTCTCAGTCTCTCGACATCGAGTGGTTTTACATAAGTATCTACCAACGCTTCCTCTGTCAATGCCATCTTGTGACCTGCCAAAATTTCAAACAATAGAAATGCTTTCTGCATCGGCGGATTTTCATTTAATTGATATTGTCTAAGATGCTCGATAAAAGGAATTGCTTTTTTTCGACAAAACATGGTCGTCGTCAGATTGCCAATCAAATTATTGCCGTCACTGAGCAGTATATATAAAATTTGGCTGCCGTCAAATACCTTATCCTGAAAGCCTCCCCGATAGAGGCAGTCTGGATGCGCCGCTATCGCGCCGTCCTCCTCAATATAATTCCGATTACAGAATATCACCTCTGCATCCGGCATTTTTTCTGCATATTCCACCATGCTTTGAATTTTATCTGGCCTCATGCGCTGACCAGGCTCCAGAAAGCAGACATAATCGCTGTCCGTAGACTTGCAGTATTCTACGATGTCTTGATAGAACTCTTTGCCAGTCACTGCCTCCACAATCTCAAGATTTGGATAAGCTTGTTCTATGAGCACGGTGTCGATATAATCATATTCGCAGTCTACACAGATAACCGAAACCTTTTTCATCTTCTTTTTCCTTATCCTTTCTCTTAGCTCAGCAGCTTCTGTATATTATTCAAACATGCCTGCCTGTCTGTGCCGCGGTACAACAGACTCTCTGCCGCATGGACTTGATCTCCCACCATGTCAACAAATAGTTGCTGCATCTTTCTAAAATCCTCCCATGCCAAAAATAGTTGATAGCTATTTGCTAGTTCCATAAGAGTAATGACTGTTTCCAGCCAGGGAAAAGAAGTATACAGTTCTGCAATCGTTCGAAACAGAATATATTTGGCGGGAACGCATTCCAAAATCCACTCCTGGTCAAACCACTGAATCTCATCATCCACATAAAAGGCATTTCGCAGAATCATATCAAGATATCCAATCCGAAGAATCGGACCGTATTTCTCGGCATTATAACTTTCGTCAATTCCCATGGTGAAAAAGATATTTTCCTCTGCGCTGATTTGACTGGAGGACTGAAGGATCTCCTGATATACTCTGTCAAAAATCGTATAAATTTCAAGCTTGTCTTTCCTTTTGTACGCATCCAATATCTTATGTTCCAATAACTCTTCATTCACAAACGGCGTGACCAGTCTTTGTTCTTTCATTTGCATCGGCAGAACCTTGATCCCTGATTTTTCCAGCGAACTGTGATTGCGCATAATCTGTTGTAAATGAGAGCGTCCCAATTGCTGGTTCAAGGCAATCTTTTCCACCGTGTCTTCCCTGGTAAATACCGTGGCAATTTGGTATTTTTCCTGCCGTTCAGAGCTAAGGCAGCTTGCAAGCACTCTTCCTATATCCTCATTATCAGAACACTCTACCAAAAATGAATTTGCAAAAAACTCAAACACGCCGTTTTCAATCACGTCTTTATAGATCTTCATTTCGTTTGCAATCAGCGTGGTCCGGTCTGGGATGTAATAAGGTTCCAGGTTGTGCATATTCTCATTCTGAGGAAGCCTGTCCTGCGAATAAACGACAGTAGGCAGCTTATAATCTGGCATCGGATAGTAGAAAAACGTATGCAAAAAGCCGCTCTCTTTGACCAAGTCTTCCAGCTCTCTTCTAGAAAAAGTCCTCACTTCACGGCTGGTAATCGAATACTGATTCATGCCCTCGAACGGGATGCCCGTATGATCCTCCCTGGCTCCGCACCAATATTTCAGTCCATACTTGTTTTCAATTCCGATCAGCAATTTTCCACCTGGCTTCAAGAGCTTCCTGATTTCTTTCAAGAAATCGAGATACGGATTATCAGTATCTGTATATGTCCCTTGATACTCCAATACGCCAATCAAAGTGATATAGTCAAATTTCTTGTCAAACTGGATATCGTTGAGATTGCCTACGATGATCTCCAAATTCTCTTTCTCCCGGCAGCGCAGCAAAGTCGCAGTCGCCCTTCGCTTTGATAATTCCACTGCCGTCACGTCCTGGCATTTATCGCAAAGCATATTCGTGATTGATCCCATTCCACAGCCGATTTCTAATATGCTGCTGTCTTTGCGGAACGGGTACCAATTCAAGATATTCTTCCTTAAATGAGTCAGATGATAGTACACTGGCCAATTCATATTTTTCCCGATAGCCTGCACATACTGTTCTGGCTTATTTTCTGCAATAATCTCAATAATGACATCCTCCACATCTCCATCGGAGTATAAATCTTCGTCTTTATAAAACGTTGTATTTAAAATGGGGGCAGGTTTTAACTTTTCTATCAGTTCACGGTACATGTTTGCTTCTCCTTTATTCTTCTTCAAAAATTTTGTAATATTCTTCTCGGAAGATATCCATCTCTCCGTAATAATGTTCCAAATTTAAAATTCCATCGTCATGGATGCACCAAGGCTTTTCCATATAAGGCACCACCACCTGATACCCCCGCCTGCGGAACTCCATGCTTTGAGATACATCATAGAAATCCCATTTCTGAAACAAATCCTCTCTCCAGGGAACATCATGCTGCGTCGCCATCAAAAGCCCGTCGACAGCTTGTACCTCCTGATATTCTCCTTCTACGCTTCCAAACAAATAGGCGTCCGCAGTGGCAACGGAATTTGTATACAGCATCCCCAGCCGTTTTCCATCCCACATCACAGGTATCTGGTCCGCCTCCAGTCCTCCCACGATGCCAATCATCCCAATCCTGGGATTTTGGAACAATTGTACGATCTTGTTTATAAAATCAGGATTGATGATAAATACGTCCTGATGCAGATACACCTTATACTTTGCATCCGACTGGCGCATCCCCTGATTATAGCCTGACGTCATAGACACTGCGTCTCTTATAGTTACAATTTCCCGCTCAAATCCCTCTGGCAGCTTTAGGCGTTCTATATAAAAAACAGCTTCTTGCTCATATAGCTGGTTATTCACGCACATGATAAAAGCAATTTTGTGTTCGTTCAACTTAGCATCCCCCATTTCCTCTGATATTCTGTAAGTAGGCCGGAGGACTCTTTGATATTTCTAATACAGCCCGCAGCAGTTTCCATCTGGCCCAACTGTATGCAGATGTCTGCCATCTCGCAGAATACTGCTTCCGCTCCTGGGCTTAACTGATTGACATAACCTAACATGGCAAATGCTTTTGCAAATTTCCCCTGTTCCTTGCAGATCATTGCCAGCTTAAATGCCGTCTCTGCTTTTGCAAAAGAGGATGTATGTATTAGATATTTTAGAAATGGGACTGAAACCAGGTGTTCCTCTAAAAATACTGCAAGATCATCTTTCTCATCAAGGAATTCCAGCCGCCACATTAGAAACTTTGCTTTCAAATACCGTTCCTGCGCCTGCGTCATGCTGTGAATGCCATGTAAAATTCCCTGATCCGTCCCCTCTTCCAATTCCATCTGATAAATACTCATGATAATCAGAAAAACCGCCAAGTCATTTTCGATGCTGGCAAGCTTTTTCACATGCTCTGTTTGAAAATATTGTAGCAATTCCCTGTAAGCCTCTGTGCACAGCAAATCCTCGATCTGTTCCTTGCAGCCTGGGAGCTGTCTGCGTATCTTTGCTTTCTCCACTTCCCGCTGCCGTTCTTGTTCGATGACAATTGATATCTTATTCTTGTCCAATTTCTTACCCTCTGCCATTTTTCTCTGTATTATTCTGCAATTTATGATATAATGGCGCTAGACGCTATTACCATTTGAAATCGCTAACATTTATATTCTACACTATTTTGCGGAGGTATGCCATGCATTTTTTATTTATCCTTATAAAAAATTCCAGTTATGATATCCTCTGGGCATTGCTGGAACTAGAAAAGCAAGTAACCATCTATGATACTGCGGAATTTGACCCTCTGTCCCCTGTTCAGGAAGAATTTGACAAACTGGAATCTTTCTTGCTGGAACATGATTTTAACTGTCTGATTTCCTATCTGTTTGTCCCGGAAATCTCAGATCTATGCCAAAAATATGATATTCCATATATTGGATGGGTTTACGACTCCCCATTGATCTCCTTGTTTCATCCAGCGGTAAAAAATCCCTGTAATTACCTGTTTCTTTTTGATCAGGCAGAATATGAACATATGTTGCCTTATGGAATCCCTCATTTGCACTATCTGCCGATGGGAGTCAATCTCTCCCGCACCGGCGCTTTGGATATCACGCCAGAAGACGAGAAAAACTTTTCCTGTGATATTTCTTTTATCGGAAGCCTCTATGAAGACAACTCTTATAACAGCTTCATTGCCAGCTTCCCGGAAGAAATCGCCGCAGAATTAAAATTATATCTTGTGAAAAATCTCTGTAACTGGCACCAGGTAAAGCCCTGGCCCAGAGTATCGCAAAGAACCATGAATTTTATGTCAGAGACTTTCGGGGCACATGTCTGGAATCGCCAGCACATGGATTTTGATTTATACCTGGGACTGCTGTTACTGTCACGCAAGCTTGCGGAGATGGACCGCATTACAGTATTGAACACGCTTGCACAGTATTATAAGGTTGACCTTTATACCAGAAGCAATTGTTCTTACCTCCACAACGTGCAGGTCCACCAGGGCGTAGACTATTATACAGATATGAACAAGATCTTTTACTTGAGCCGCATCAACCTGAATATCACGCTGCCCTCTATTGAGACAGGGCTGCCCCAGCGTATTTTAGATATTATGGGGTCCGGTGGCTTTGTACTTACCAATTATCAAAAAGAAATTGAAGATTATTTTGTGATCGGGCAGGAAATTGAAGTGTTCCGTGATGTCGACGAGTTGCTAGAAAAAGTCTCCTATTATCTGTCCCATGAGGAGCAACGGCTGCGGATTGCAATCAACGGGTATCAGAAAGTCCGTGACCATTTTTCCTATACCCATCAGTTACAACAAATTTTACACACGGTGGAGGAGGCATATACATGAAACTATTATTTTACCGTTATGGAAGCATCTGCGAGCCTGACGTAATAGCAGGCTTTCAGGAGCTTGGGCACAGCGTGCTGGAAATCACCGCTGAAATCACCAACAAATCGCTGGCTCCCCAAGAAGCGGTCCAGCTTGTCAGCAATACATTGTTTGAGCATCCTTCGGATTTTGTTTTCAGCATTAACTTTTTTCCTTTTTTAGCCGAGGTCTGCAATATTTTTAAAATCCCCTATTTATGCTGGAGCGTGGATTCTCCGGTGATGGAGCTCTTTTCCACCTCTATCACGCACTCTTGGAACCGCATTTTCCTTTTTGACCGGGCGCAGTATGACGAAATCGCTCCTCTAAACCCCGGACATGTGTTTCATCTGCCCTTGGCCGTCAACATCACCCAGAAGCAGAACGCCGTAAATGCCGCCTCCTCGGCAGTACGCAGCAAATTTTCTTCAGACATTTCCTTTGTAGGCTCTCTTTACACTGAAAAATGCCCTTATGACAAGCTCAAAAACCCTCCTGCATATCTTTCTGGATATCTCGACGGCCTGCTGGAAGCGCAGCTTCGGATTTATGGCGGCTTTATTCTGGAAGAAGTGCTGACAGATCAAATTATTGATCAATTTAAGGCACATCTTCCAGGATTTTACAGTTATCCTTTTGATTCTTACCTGACTGACCGTATGACCATGGCGCAGCTTTACATGGGCAGCAAAGTCTCCGCCATGGAACGGCTGCGGATTATGAAGCTGCTTTCCGAGCAGTTTTCCGTAAATCTGTATACGGCAAGTGATACTTCTAAGCTTCCTAAGATTCGCAACTGCGGCCTTGCAAAAACGATGGAGGAAATGCCTGTCATCTTCCATAACAGCAAGATCAATCTGAATATCACCGCAAAATCGATACGCAGCGGCCTGCCTTTACGCATTTTTGACATCTTAGGATGTGGCGGTTTCGTGCTCACCAATTTCCAACCAGAACTTCCAGAATTCTTTGTTCCTGGCAAGGATCTAGCCTGCTATGAGAGCATCGAGGATTTGATCTGCAAAGCCGACTATTTTCTGTGTCATGACGCCGAGCGCCGGGAGATCGCCCAGCAAGGCTTTGAAACCGTACAGACATATCACACCTACCCAATTCGCTTAGAGCAGATGTTGGGCATGGCATTTCAAGGAAGCTTTTAACAAAAGCGCACAGAATGGAGGAAAGAGTGAAAGAATTTGTTAATTCTTTCACTAACTACCTGTTTGTGCTGAAAAACGCACAGAATGGAGGAAATCATGAATGTTTTATTTATAGACTGGCCATGTTTTGGCAAGGCGGACGCCGTATTTACGCTGCAGCAGATGGGCTATAAGCTGACAATGTTTTCTCATAAAGATTATCAGGAGCGGATCAGCCCTGATTTTGACAAAGATTTTGATCACGTAATGAAACACAAGAAATTTAAGTTTTGCTTTTCCTTTAATTTTTATCCCGTGGTATCTGAGGGCTGCAAACGGCACAATATCCCTTATATCGCCCTGGTATATGACAGCCCCTATGTTCCTCTGTATTCCTATACCATGATTTACCCCACAAATTATGTATTTCTTTTTGACAAGCAAGAATACCTGAAACTGAGAAACATGGGAATTACCACTGTATATTACACGCCGCTTCCAGTTAACGCCTCGATCATTGATTTTCTGGCAAAGAAACCATTTGACTGCGAAAAATGCGTCTGTGATGTCTCCTTTGTGGGTTCTCTTTACAATGAAGCTCACAATTTCTATGACCGGCTTGCCAATGTCAATGATTATACCCGTGGGTATCTGGACGCAATCATGGAGGCACAATTAAAAATTTATGGCTATAACTTTTTGGAAGAACTTCTGAGTGGAGAAATCCTGCAGGAATTGCTGCGCGTCTCCCCCTATGCCAATGACAAATATGGCGTCGAGACTCCAGAATATATCTACGCCAACTATTACCTGGGACGAAAAGTAAGCTCTTTAGAGCGCATCCGTCTCCTAACTGCCATCGGAGATCGTTTTCCTAACAAACTAAAGCTCTTTACCTTGAATAAAAATGTTCGTATACCAAATGTTCAGAATATGGGCGCTACCGATTATTATCAAGAAATGCCCCAGATATTTGCCAACAGCAAAATCAACCTAAACATCACCCTGAAAAGCATCCAGTCTGGCATTCCTCTGCGCGCCATGGATATCTTGGGTGCAGGAGGATTTCTGCTGACAAATTTCCAGGCAGATTTTTTAGATTATTTTGTACCAGATCAAGATTTTGTTTACTACAATGATAGCGAAGATTTGCTGGACAAAATCGAATATTATCTCTCCCATGAGAAAGAGCGAAAAGAAATCTCTGAAAATGGACATCAGAAAGTAAAAGAAAACCATAGCTTTGAAAAATGCTTTCAAGAATTATTACATGCTGCGCATATTGATTGACCGCAGATGGTGAAAGAAGCGAATCCTAATTAAAATAAAAAAATAAGACCGGAAATTCCGGTCTTATTCTTATGATAGTCACTATTGGGATTAGCCAAGTAAGGACAGAACACCCTGAGTAGACTGATTAGCCTGAGCAAGCATAGACTGGCCAGCCTGAGCAAGAATGTTGTTCTTGCTGTACTCAACCATCTCTTCTGCCATGTCAACGTCACGAATACGAGACTCAGCAGCGGATGTATTCTCAGAAATGTTATCCAGGTTAGAGATTGTATGCTCTAATCTGTTCTGCAGAGCACCAAGGTAAGATCTCTGCTCAGATACCATGTTAATAGCACTCTGGATCTTATTCATTGCAGAACCAGCAGCAGCGTAAGAAGAAACGCTTAAGCCGGTAACTTTCAAGGAACCAGCAGACATGTTGCTGATCTTGATATCGATCTTCTGGCTGGATAAAGAACCAACCTGAAGGTTCTTGCCTGTGAAAGAACCATCCAACAGGTTCATGGTATTGAACTGTGTTGTAGACTGAATTCTGGTGATCTCAGACTGTAACTGGTCAATCTCTTTCATGATAGCATCTCTATCAAGAGTGGTGTTGGTATCGTTTGCTGCCTGAGTTGCCAGCTCGTTCATTCTCTGTAAGATAGAATGAGCTTCATTCAAAGCACCTTCAGCAACCTGGATTAAGGAAACGCCGTCCTGAGCGTTGTCGGAAGCTTTGTTCAGACCTCTGATCTGGCTTCTCATCTTTTCAGAAATAGATAATCCAGCAGCGTCATCGCCTGCACGGTTAACTCTGTAACCAGAAGATAATTTCTCTGTTGATTTTGCCTGTGCGCTTGTTGTGATACCTAACTGTCTGTTTGCGTTCATCGCTGTAAGATTGTGCTGTACTACCATAATATATTCCTCCTTGAATGTACTGCAGCTTCCATGCTGCATTTAATAATTGAATTTGAATTGTGGCCTTCCCTTCCAGCCGTACGCTCCTTCCGGTCTGACCACTGAAATCGTAAGTAATGTAAATTATTTACTTGTAACATATATCGGAGACTTTCTTTGATACTTTACACCTAAATTATAATTTTTTTTATTTTTTTGCTAATTTTATTTCCCGCCGCATGGCAATCCTGTCTCTGCAGGCTTGCGGAAATTGCATGTCATTGATGCGCTGAGCATGGTGAAATACCGACATCTTCCTCTTTGCGCAAGCGTGATCAAGCCTTTACTTTTTGCTGTCCATAAAATGAGAATCTCCGACATTCATCCGCGACATGCTCTGATAATACTGGCTCGCAACCTTGTTGCTGGTGCGCGCCTGGCGGATATTCTCTTTCACAGAAGCGAATCGTTTTACGGCAAGGTCATAGTTTCTGCGCTCTTGAGCCTGAACCGTGGTGCTCCTTTCAGTAATCTCCGTGATGAGCTGTTTCATGCTTTTGATTTCTTCCCGATAAGTTTCTTTGTCCTGCTGTAGCAGAGGCTTGACCCTGTCGTATACCTGCTGAAATCCCTCGTCTAGCTGGTTGAGCTGATCCACCATGCTGCTTTTCTCCTGCATATTCTGTTCCAGAATCTCAGGATCCGAATCCTCTTCCGTAAATAAGACTCTCTGTTCCCTGTTTTTCTCAATAATCCTGTCCAAAATACTTTTTTTCTTTTCCAGGCTTTGGATCATAACCGTAAGATATTCTCTATCCTGCATATTGCCTCCCTAATCTTATAAAGAGGACTGCCGCAATGCAACAGTCCTCCAATCGCTACTCCTGTCTTGCTTTCTGCATGACCTCTTTCCATGTATCACGCATGGTACGCAGATGCTTCAGCACTTCTTCCAATATTTCTTTATCTTTTTTAATATTCGCTTCTATCAACCTGTCATAAATGTATTTGTAGACATTTTCAAAATCTTCTGCCACTGGATATTTGTGATTCAGGGTTGCCCGGAATTCCTCAATAATTCTCTCCACTTTAATAATGTTCTCATGAGCTTTCTGAATATTCTTCTGCTCCACCGCAACAATGGCAATATTGCAGAATTTGATTGCGCCCTCGTACAGCATCAAAGTCAGTTCTCCCGGAGATGCCGTCATAATCTTATTCTGGTTGTACGCTGCATAACCCTGGTTAGAAATCATGGTTTATTTCCTCCTTGAAATAAATGTTACAGCCGCCCGGAAATATCCGGGCAGCCGCTCATGCTTATCAGGAACCTAATAAGCCGCTTAATGCACTGGTACTGCTTTGCAGAGAAGAAAGCGCTTTCTCCATCGCTGCAAATTTTTTATAATAATATTCTTCCATGTCAGAGACCTTTTGCTCCCATTTCTTAATGGTCTTGCTATATTCGTCGTATTCCTTCTTCATGGTCTTGTCATGGTAGATACTGAACTTGCTGTTCAATGTCGTGCTCTGCATCTTCTTATCCAGCTTCGTATAGAGATCGTCGCTCAGCTTTTGGAAGAATTCCTGCACCTTTTCGGGATCACTCTGGAGCGCTGCCAGAAGAGAGTTTGCGCCTCCATTGTTGCCGGCAGAAACCTCATCCTCCGTGTCGCCGTCAATATGGAACACATATCCTTCGTTTTCAGCCGAAGCCAGATACCCCTGAGTCTTGATTCCAAAACTTGCCAGGCTATACTTTTTGCCGTCGCTTAAGGTAAAGCCCTGGGACATGGTGGTAGTCATCAGATTCATCACTGTAGATAAGGTGTCGTCTCTGCGGAGGATGGATTTCTTAATTTTCTCCTCCCATTTCTCTACTTCCTTATCAGACATGGCGTCCTTCTCATCATCAGTCAAAGGCTCATATCCCTTGGAAGAGTCCGCATTATAAAGCTGATCCATTTCCTTGATCAGGGCATTGTATTCTTTCAGGAAATCCTTGATGCTGTCATAGATTCCCTGGACGTTTGCCTGGGTGGTAATGGTAAGCGTCTCACCCGCCGCTGTCTGCTGCAATGCAGTGATCGTCATGCCGTTCACAGTAATGTCATTACTCTCAGATTCATAGGTGACGCCATTTAAGGTAATCTGCGCATTGCTTCCATTGATTTTCTGTGCTCCTTGGCTGTAATTGGTATCTCCTTTTGACTGCAAGATAAAGTCCAGCTTATCGAAAAGAGCTTCTGCGCGGTCCGAAGTAGTGCTGGTATCAGTTACCGGAGCGGAGCCTGTCAGCAGGGCATTGTCTTGAATATACTGCTGCTTCTGTTCAATCAACTGGTTATTTGCTCTGATATCATCAGAAATCCCCTGAATGTCTGCTGCGTTTTGGTCATACCAGCCGTCCATGTCGCCGTTTACATAAGAGTCATGCACGGAATCTACTACGTCGCTGTCAACGTCGTCTGCTGTCTCATACTGTTTCACTGCCATTGCGTTGGTCCGAAGCTGTGCAAAGTCCTCGTCGCTGTAACCCAGCTTATTCTTTAACGCTTCAAAATCAGCCTTCTTGTTCACCTCTTCGAGTTCTGCATCTGTCAGCTTCAGATAGGTGAACATATCCTCCTGTTCCTGCGCATCTAATTTCTTGACGCCGTTCTCTTCCACATTAAGGGCGTCCTTTACGGATTGATATGCCAGGGCATATGTGCGGTCTGCCTGCAAATTTGTAATATCCGTTCTTAAGTCGGTATTTTTCTCCTGGATTGCCGCAATACTGTCTGGGTCTGTGGCGTCTCCCTGATATTTTGCAATCGTATCTAAAATGTCTGCAAACTTCTGCTTTGTGGCTGCCTCATCCAATGTAACGCCGTCTGCTTGATACACAGCGTAATCTTTCCACTCATTATAGATCTTATCGCCTGCATCCGAGGGCACATACACGCCCATGCTCTTTAATGCAGACAATCCGTTGGCGTCCGTGGCAGTCAACGAGAAATCATTGTCTTTTCCGCTTTTCTTAGAAGAGATGTGCAGACGGTTGTTCCCTGAGTCATAACTGGCGGAAACGCCTGCCTCCTGCAGCTTGCTGACAAATTCTGTAACCGTCATGGTAGAGCTAACTTCAATATTCGAAGTCTTTCCGCCTGTGGTAATGGAAATGGTTCCATCGCCGCTGGCCATGCCAAGCTCGCCGAGCGTTGAATTTGCCGTAGTGCCTTTGGCGAGCTGCGCGCCGGTAATATAGCCAGTGTTGGCAATCTTGTCAATGGTAAGCGTCTGTGAGCCATTCATAGCATTATTGCCTGCCACCACAGTTGCTTTCGTGGGATCAGAAACAGTGGTTGTCTTCTTATTATAGTAAGAACTCAATTTCATGTTTCCTAACCGTTTATATAAGGTATTAACTTTCTTATTCAATTCTTTCCAAGCATCCATCTTCCATTCCAGCTTGGTCTGTGCTTTCACATGCTTATCTTTCTTCATGCTGTAAGCAGATACCAGCTCCTGGACCATGGAATCGGTGTCCAGCCCGGATACCAAACCTGATACTCTTATTGCCATAATGATTCCTCCTAACCTTTTTCATCTACCAACAGTCCCGCCTGCTCCCATACCTTGGCTATCATATCCAGGGTTTTCTCTGGCGGATACTCCTTGATTACTTCTCTGGTCTCCTTATCCACAATCTTGATCGTCAGCCGATTGGTGGTATCATGGACGCCGAACACAGCTTCGGAATTCACTGCCTGCCTGTTAAGCTCTTCTATGGTGCGCTTCAACGCTTCCATCGGGAGCTTGCCTTCGACCTGTTCTCTGACCTCCGGCAGCACGGATTCCGTTACTTTCAAAGGATCTTTGCCTGTCGTCTGCTCCTGCACCCTGCTGCCAGTCCTAGCTTCTTCTCTTCTGACTGACGGCTTTTTCTCGGGTCGCTTTGTCGTCAGATTGACAACTTTTTCCATGATTTCCCCACTGTTCCCTTTTGCAACAGGAACTTCCGGCTTTACTACCGGTTGCTCGTCTGCGCTTACTGCTGGATTTGGGCTACTTCCCTGATATGCCGCAACCCCAGCAGATTTTAACGCTTTAATTGCCATTATCATCACCTCCATGTGATACTTCTGACAGATAGACTGGCAATTTCTCCCTGCCCCATCATCATAATTCCTGAATCTTATAATAAATATCGGAATCTTTTTACAAAAATTTACGTTCTATAAAATATTTTTCAGCACGTTGACATTTTCCAGATTCACTGCCGCTTGATTTTCTTTCTGAATTTGCAGATATACTTCTTTGCGGTAAACCGGAACCTCTTTCGGCGCACTGATCCCAATCTTCACCTGGTCCCCGCGCAGCTCCAGAATACTGATCTCGATGTCATTGTTCACAATGATGGATTCACCTTTTTTCCTAGTCAAAGCCAGCATCCTATTCACCCGCCTTTTCTTTCTTGACCTGCAAAATCTCGTATATCGGATATTTTACCGGAAAACTGTCTTCCACAATAATCTGGTCCGCCCTGCGGTTCTCGACATTGATGACAATCGGCGCTTTGAGATTTACGCTGAGTTTTTTAATGTCCGCAGGCACGGTCACAGTCACCAGCACATAAGTATTTTCCTCCGTCAGCATTCCCAAATTATTCAGGATTTCCTGATCGACGTTGGGCGCATAATCCTCCTTGACGATCAGAGGATCCATGACTGGAAGGGCAAATCCTGGCTCCTCAATGGACTGCAGCCAAGAAATATTTTTTTTTCTCCCGTCCTCTCCTTCATCATAAATCAATGTAAATCTCTGACAATGAGGAAACCCAATGATTCCCTTCTCGAAGAAAATAATCTTCTCGTCCTCTATTTCTATTTCTCCAAATAACCTTGTATTTAACTGCATCGGTTCCCTCCGCTCCCTGTCCTGGGATCTCTCATTTTTGGTTGCATCTTACAGATAGTTCAGCAATGTCTGGCCATTTGCCTTGGAAGATGCCTGTAACGACGCCTGATAGGCATTGTATGCCGCTGTATACTGTATAATGATATCAGATAATTCCATGTCCTCGTTGCGGGATTTTAGCTGTTCAAATGTAGCTTGCTGATTGGACATCCTGTTCTCTGTCAGTTTGAGGCGATTCTCCCGGCTTCCCAAATCCGTTCTCGCAAGGGTAACGTTATCCTTGTATTTCTGGAATTTGCCCACCCCTCTGGAATAAAGCTTTTGCATATTGTCGTCGGCATAAACCGCTTCTTTCTCCGCAGCCTCAAGCCACTGTCCCAAAGCTTCCTGGGATGCGGGATCTGAATATTGCGCCTCTTTCTGCATCGCCTTGATTTTGTCTACTTTATCATGTGCGGCAATGGCTGCCTGTACGGCGTTGGTCAGCTCGTCGATATCTCTGCCGATGGCAGCGTCAAAAACATCGCTCGCCTGCGTATTTACCGTTATATCCTGTTGGAATGCAATGTTATATTTGATTTCCTGGTTCTCTTTGGTATATTCGATAGGATGGTCCGGATCCGTGATATCCTTGCAGTCGAAATAGTGCTCTGGGCGAAGCTCTCCTTCATTAAATCCCTGCTTAGTATAAGTAATGCTGAGCTCCGTCTTGTTGCTTGCCAAATGACTTGCAACATCCTTGCCCAAAATCAGCTCTCCGGTCTCCTTAAAGTATATAACGTCCTTATCATCGACATAAAAATCCTGCGCTGCCCATTCATCGTACGTCATATCTGTCACAACGCCCACATAATCGCCGTCAATCTGCATATCTCCCAGGCTTCTCCATCTTTCCCGCTCCTTGTCATAATAAGTCAGATCATCCGCATTAAGCTCTCCGGTCTGTTCATAAGACAAGCGAATGCGGTCATTGACAAATTCCTTTGGCATGTCGCCAATCGGCACGCCGGGAAGAACTTCTAGCTGATTATTGGGCACCTCTACGCTGTTGCTGTAATAGCGCTTCTCCTCTATGTCCTTGTAAGAAATTTTCTCCGTAATCTCGTAAGCGATCTCTTTATCGTCACCTGCAAACGTAAGCTGCTTATTGGTCTTATATCCTGTGAACACATGTCTTCCAGCATAGTCGGCATTGCCTTCACTGTAAACCTGTTGGCGCAAAGACTGAAGATTCTTCAAGATATCTGCCCGGTTCTGCTGATTCAAGGTATCATTGGAGCCATTGTTGCATTGTGTATAGATGTCATCGAGAATCGACTGCATATTCTTTAAGGCAGACTCCGTAACCTCTATCCAAGACTGGGCATCGGGGATATTGCGCTCGTAATACTGCTCCAGCTCATGCAGATTGCTGCGCAGCCGCAAGGCGCGGATGGCGATTACCGGATCTTCCGAAGGCCTGGAAATCTTCTTTTGCGTGGTCATCTGATTATTCAATATATCCACATTGACCTTGTTGCTGTTCATATTCTTCATGCTGTTTCTGGTGATCATGCTATTGGTAACTCTCATTTACAAACCTCCTTATACTCCGGTTTCCAAAATCAATCGATTATACATTTCAGACAAAGTCTGTATCATCCGGGACGCCAAATCATATGCTCTCTGGAATTTTAACATGTCAAGAGCTTCCTCATCCTCATCTACTGCTGAAATAGACATTCTCTTTTGCAGGACAGACTCTGAAATATTGTTATAATTCTGCAAAAATACCTGGGCTTTTTGCGTATCTACGGTATTGTCATTGATTAAGCACTTTAAGAACTGGTCAGCGCCGCCGCCCCGGAACATTTTCACGTCCGATTTCAGCTTCAACATCTCTTCCGCCAAATTTTGAACGGCAACTCCATCCGCCAGATCTTTTTCTGTCAAGGTGACCATCTTATTAGAATCCTTCAAAATATCTTCCGCTACCTTGATGTTCGCCGCTGTCAGCTTATAATAATCATTCTGGAACGTGCTCATATTCCCATCAGGATCATAATCTGCAAAATTATATTCACTGTTGTCTGTCTTGTTCTCAGCCACGAAGAAAGAACGTCCGTCATCCCCATTCAAATCCACTCCTGATTTCTGGATCTCATTTAACTGTTTCGCAAATTCACGCAGGAACGTATTTGCCTGGGTCTGGTAATACGGAACTCCCATGGTGTCAATATTCTCACCGATGGCAACCTTGCGGTTTATCAAATCCTGCCGCTCCTCGGTGGTGAGCGGGCGCTTCAGTTGGAATTGATAGGTCTTAGTCTTAGCGTCATAGGAAAATCCTGAATAACGGTACTCCGTATTGTTTATCAAAATAATGCCATCTTCCGCCATATTCATCTTATTTACATCTGTGATGCTGGCGCTATTAATGGTAACAATGTCTCCGCCTGCGCCTGGCTCAATCGACTGCACATTCCCAGTAAATCCTTCGTTGTTATTTCCGTCCCTCATCTGAATAAGCGCCGCTATCCTGCCCTCGCAGCTCTTGCCAGTCACATTAAAGGGCACATTGGAACCGCTCCAGCGCAGATCATACAGCCCGTCTGCGTCCGTCTGATTGACTTTCTTATCCCTTGCCACATAAGTAAGCGTATTATACTCAAAATTATCCACCAATGTCTGGCCATTGATTTTGACTCTGAAATTGGTTGCCCCGGTCAGTGTATCTGGATGCAGAGGGTCGATCACGTCTGTCTCCCTTACCTCCACCTGCGCCAGATCTGACAGCTCGTCAATGAGCACCGCTCTTTGGTCGCGCAGCTCATTGGCATTGGTTCCCTGAAGCTCGATCACGTTGATCTGCTTATTGAGCAATGCAATTTTCTGAGCAATGGCATTGACGCTTTCCACCTGGGTTGCAATTTCCTGGTTCGCATCCTCCTGAAGCTGCACCAGGCCCACATTCATGCTTCGGAAGAAGTCTGCAAAGTTCTGGGATTTGCTGATAAATTGCTTCCTTGCATCGAGATCGTCTGGCTTTGTCTTAAGCGTATCTAATGCTCCGAACATCTCATCAAGAATCGTGGCAAATCCCTTAGCGTTATCATCATCCAGCAAATATTCTTCCATCTGCTGCATATAATAAAGCTTGCAGTCATACATGCCGACTCTGGCATTGTTCTCCCAATATTTCACGTCATAGTAAAAATCTCTCTTCTGTATTATTTCCGTGGTAACCACGCCGCTGCCAGCCATGCCGTAACGCTGATTCGTCTTTAAGGCTTCTGCTGCGTAGCGGACCGCCTCCTGGCGGGTGTATCCTTTCGTATTTACATTCGATATGTTATTCGCCGTGGTATTTACTGCCGCCTGAAACGTATTCAATGCGGAACCTGCGATGGTTAATCCAAAAAAAGTTGATGCCATATATCCTCCATTCTATGCGTCCTAGCATACGCTTGAAAATTAATGCCCCGTTACAACCGGGTCACAAGATGCTCTAGCATCTCAGAAATTACGTTGATAAACCGGCTGGAAGCATTGTATGCATTCTGATATTTGATCATGTTCTGCAGCTCCTCGTCGGCTGAGACGCCAAAAACCTGCTGCCTGTTGTTTTCAATCGATTCCACTTCCCCGGTAAGGCTCTGTGACATGCCTTCATACACAGAACCCATAGACGCCACGTCGAGGATCATTCTGCGGTAGTATTCCTTGAACGTACAAGGATCCGTATTGCTAGGATTGATCGTCTGCACCTTCTGATTCCAGATATCTACCAGCTTCTTTGCCATTTCCACGGAAGGCTCCCCATTCTGGAGAAGATGGGGCAGCGCGCTCTCCTCTGTAAGAAGATCTGGGTTGATTTCCATTCCCTTGATACAGTACATTTTCGAGGTGTCATAACGGTCTTCTTCATTATAAACGTAATATACCTTATTATCCATGCCCGTCACTTTGGTGTAACGGTCGCAGCCGGAGCGCACGAACAACTCTCTGCCCGGCTTCTGCCCGTCGGCGCCCAAGCATCCGTTCTCCTCATCCCAGACTCTTACATTGTTGTATACCGTGCCGTCTGCTCCGACAAACGACGCTCTGGTGAGAGGACTTAAAATATCATTGATCGCCGTGGCAAGTTCATGCAGCATCTGATCGAGTTCCGCCTCCGAATTCATCACGACTGTCATGCCTGTGGAGTCCTCGTATTGCTGTTGTGTAAGGCCTGTAATATCCCGATAGGTCGCCACCTTGTCGCCCCGGGACAACACCAGGCCCTTGAGCTTGCCGATATCCGTATTCAGCGGGGTGGAAATATCGACTTTGAAATTAAACATGCTGGTGTACTGTTCTCTGCCCATGTCTGAAAGCTGAGGCCAAATTGGATTTACAAATCCTGTAACCGGATCAGTAACCCCCAATACCTCATAGACATTTAGTTCATCCACGAACTCCACGTCCTCTAGCTTGACCCGGACAGTTCCGTCTATCGCTTCTTTGAATTCTACTTTGGCAAGGGAGGACAGCTCATCGAGCGCATTATCCCGTTCGTCCCGCAGAGTCATTGCCGTCTCCACGCCGCCGCATTCAATTTTTAAGATTTGCTGATTCAGGTTCTGGATCGTGTGACCCAGCTCATTGATCCGGTCAATGGTCTCATTGATCGTAATATTGAGTTTCTCCTGATAAGATTTGAGATTATTGTAAATGCTCCGGGAACGGTCTAAAAACAGCGTCGCTTTCTGAACCACCAGGTTCTGCGCCACTTCTTCCGCCGGGCCTTTGGTGTATAATTCTTCAAACGAGGTCCAAAACTCCTCGATCGTCTGCTGGAACTGTTCCCCCTCTAATTCCTGGAACATCGTCTGCACTTCCGTGGAAGACAAGCTGCATGCTTCATAAAATGCCTGCCTGCCATTCTCCGTGCGGTAATACTGGTCTAGGAAAAAATTCCTCGTATGCACCACGTCTGCAATGTCAAGTCCCAGCCCCGCCTGCTGGTTGCTGATGGACGCCTTTCTGTCGAAAGTCACATAACCTCGGTCTGCAAACAGCACCTGCTGTCTGACATAGCCTTTGGTATCCACATTGGCAAGGTTATTTGCCGTAGTATTTAATGCATTCTGACTGTTCTGCAAACCGGATGCTCCGATATACAGACTGCCCATTCCATTCGCCATATTGTCTCTCCTTTACTGTCTGGCGTCAAATCCGCCGCTTCCTAATAACTCTCCGGTAGTGTTGGCGCTCTTATCATAATTCGCCGTAGCGGGTGCCTGCCGCATACTTCGGAACAGTGTCAAATCAAATTCTGTCATCTCCATTGCCTGCTGAAGCAGCACTTCATTCTGCTGGTTAATATCCGCCATATTCTCCAAGGTGGCCCGGAGCTTCTCGCGAAGCTCTGTCAGCTTGCGCTGTTCATCGGGCTGTTTATTTAAAAATGCTATCATATTAGTAATGGTCAGCTCTTCCGGCTCCTTACTAAGTACGATAGACATATCTTTAACAACCTCTTCTCTTCTATTCTCCAAGTTCTTTAGAACACTGGCTATCTCTTGTTCCTGATTGGTGATCTTTTCAAGAGCGGGAATATCACCGTCTATGATAATCTGCCTTTTCTCTCGGGACAGCTCTGTCAAACGCTGATATTCCCCATTCTCCTGTTCCAATACGCTCATAAAATCTTCCATTAAGCTTGCCACGCAAAAACCTCATTTCTAACAGTATGCTTCATATTTCTCTAACAGCTTCGCCGCAAAATCTCCGGTATCCACCTTATAACAGCCCGACGCTATCTGTTTCTTAATCTGCGTCACCTTGTCCGCCCTGATATCAGGGGATTCCGCCACTGCCTGCTTCGCTACCTGGTAATCCCGGCCTGTCTGAGAAATCTGAACCTGATCTCTCTTATCGGATCCCTCGGCACTCTTCACCTTGGAAGGCCTGCTGGCATTGTATGCCTGGGTAATCTGATTATATGCTTCTATACGCATAAGGACCTCTCCTTTCTCTAACATATTCTTCTCTTAATTCTACATTTTATTATCTAACTTATTTATCGGCCGTTTGATAGGAAACTTTAGAAAATTCAAAAAGAATCTCTCCCGCAGGCGTTTATTGAAATAAAAAAGCCGCCGCCCATGATAACGAAGATCACAGGCGGCGCAGCCATTCTCGCTTTATTTTATTTTCACTTTTTTAGAAGTAAAACTGCTGGGATACGTTTTTCCCTTGTAGGATTTATATGCCTCTACCTTAAAGAAATACGATGAACCGGACTTCAATTTGGTCTTGGTATAGCTGGTGGCTTTGGTATCTTTTAATTTTTTCCATGCGCCATTCGCTTTCGTTTTATAAGAGACCACATAACCTGTGGCGCCTGTCACCTTCTTCCATTTCAAGGTAACTTTCTTCTTCCCAGGCGCCGCACTGAGCTTCACGGCATTGGGCGCTGTCGCCGTATACAATGAAACATAAGACTTGCTGAGAGCCTTTTTTCCATCTTTCATCTCCACAAATGCTTTCACGGCGAAGCGGTACTCGCTTGCAGGCTTCAATTTCTTGACTGTATGAGAAGCTTTATTTGTCGTCAGCGTTGTCTTGGCATCCCATTTTTTCTTAGCGTCATTATACTGATAAACGATATAGCCGTCTGCCTTGGCGACTTTTTTCCAAGTCAGCTTGACCTCCTTAGCTGTTGAGGCAGCTTTGAAGCCGGACACCTTAGGAACCGAGGGTTCTGGTTCTGAGGGCTCTGTAGGTTCTTCCTTTGAAAAACTGTCTATTTCCTTGATAATGTCTTCCGCTGAGCGGTAATTCACAGTAATGTTGCGGATTTTATTATTCTTATCAATCAAGACGATGTAGGGGAATTTTCCGCCTGTCTGGTTGTAAAGGCCAAGATAACGAAGCGCAAGATTATAATTACGGCTGTCCTCATCATGACAGAAGAGAATATTCTTGCCTGGATAATCCCCTGCAAAATCTGCAACTTCGGACTTAGAAGCGCCATACACTTCTGCAAAGATCACCCGGATGTCAGAACGGCTGACCCAGCTGCTCTCCCAAATCTCTTTGAGCGTGCCCTTGGTAATGCCACAAGTCGTATAGCCAAACACCAGGACCGTATTCTCACCTGGATTGGTCTTAGTGGAAACAACCTCGTCGTCTATACTCTTCAAAGCAAAGGCATAATTGGGAATGCCTGCCTCTGAATCATCCGGCGGCGTAGTGCCCTCAGCGTCAATGTCGGCAAACTTCTTGATTTCGGATAATATTTCATTAGCAGTCTTCGTCCCCTGCAGAAAATTTTGTACCTTATTCTCCCCGTCGATAAGCACGATCGATGGGAACGACCCTCTGCTGCCTGCGCCAAAAAGCTGTCCATAGTTATACAAAATCTCCATATTAATCCCCTTATCATCAGCGCAAAACGTAATATATGGGCATTGATATCCCTGCTCGTACTCCAGAACTTCCTCCTGGGTATAGCCCTGGGCGTCTACATAGATTATTCGGATGTCGGATCGTTTGATCCATTCACTGGCAATGAGGCTGTCCAGCGTCGATCTCGTCTTTCCACATCCTACATAGCCAAACACTAGCACCGTGGTCTCCCCTGGATTAGCTTTGGTGGAAACTGCCGCGCCATTGGTGGCGGTAAGCGTATAGGTAAGATTATTAATACCAGATTTTTCTCCTTCCGCTCTAGCCTTTGTTGACGGTATCACCGCTAACGCCAGTAATAACAGCAGTGACATGAAGACGGTTGTCATATAAGTTCTGTGTTTTTGCATCAATTGATGTCCTGTCATAGATGCTCCTCCTTGTCTGATTAGAAACGTGTGGGCAGCCGCACTGTAGCATTCTATCTCAGTTACGACCGCCCCTGTCTTTGGCTCTTTTCTTCCCTTTATGCATTTAGAAATGCAAACAAATAAGTAGTTATAACAATTAGCAACTTCTTTGCTTTTATTCTGCTTTTATGCCCTTTTTCTTGCGGCTAATCACCAGACACGTCCCGGCAAGGAAAATTCCGGCGCAGAGCAAATATTTTGCGTCAAAAGCAACTCCTGTCTTGGGCGTACCGCTCTTCACCTGTGCAGTCCCCATATTTCTGGAAACAGAGGTTCCTGCCTTCGTCACTGTGCCTCTGGTAGTGCTTGTCACCGTGCTGCCTCCTACCGTGCCCCCCGTTGTTCCGCCATTATTATTTGTTGGATTGTTATTGTTGTTATTATTGTTATTATTGTTATTATTGTTATTGCCATCATCTGGACCCGGTCCTGGAGGCGTCGGTCCCGGGGGCGTTGGATCTTCTCCGCCCTGACTCAAGTCTTCAAAAATATATCCATTATCATTGGCAAAGCGTTCTGCCTCAGATCCTTTATAACCGTAAATCACATCTGGCGTCCAGTTAGACTGAGAGCCAATAGAAGTCACGCTTTTCGGAATCTGCACGGCTCCAATGCCGCTGCCGCTAAAAGCGTCCGCCTCAATGGTGGTCACAGAATTTGGAATGACCAGATTATAGAGGTAAGGGCTTCCGCTGAAAGCGGAACTAGAGATCGTCGTCATCCCCTTGGGCAGCTCGAGACTGGATTTCCCCATAGGAGAATAGAGAAGCTGAGACTGTCCGCTGTCAAAAATAGCGCCGTTATTCGAAGAATAACTTCCATTCCCACTCTCCACCGTAATCTGGCTCAAATTGCTGCAGCCGTCAAAAGCGCTTAAATCAATGGAAGAAGTGCTTGCCGGAATGCTGATGCTAGTCAATCCGCTACAGTTACCAAACGCCTGTGCGCCAATGCTTCCTACCGAAGCTGGAATTTCAACGCTCCCTAAGCCGCTGCACCCAAATAGAGTAAGCTCTGGAATATTCGACATTCCGCCTGAAAGGCTGACACTTCCCAATCCGCTACATCCAGATAACACGCCGCTCCCCATGGAACTTACAGAAGAGGGAATCGTAATCGATGACAATCCCACGCAGTCACTGAAAGCACCGCTTCCAATCTCCGTCACGGTAGAGGGAATCCCAATAGCCCCCAGGCTGCTGCAACCGCTGAATGCCTGAGAACCGATAGATCCCACTCCTTCAGGAATCGAGACTGCGCCCAAGCTGCTGCAGCCTGCAAAAGTTTCTGCCGGAATTGCAGATAATCCACCTGGAAGCTCCACATATCCTAAAGAACTGCAGCCATAGAACACGCCGCTTCCAAGGGCTGCCGCTCCGCCGATCACAGCGCTGGTCATTCCCGCACAGCCAGAAAAGCTATAGGCGCCCACGCTTGTAATGTTTGCCGGAATCGTCACGCTAGAAATGCTGCCGTTTCCGGCAAATGCATAATCTGCGATTGCTGTAGCAGTTGCCGGAAGGACAATGTCTCCTCCCGCTCCGGTATAACCTGTGATCGTAGTCCCTTCCATGGTATATACGCTGACATCCTCTTGCGCCTGTGCCGTGATTTCAGGACACAGTACCAGGGTCAGAGCCAGTATCAGCGCTGCGCTCAAACACCTGTCAAAAATTTTTTTCATCCTCTCGTCCTCCTTGCATTACCTTTTTATTGCTGCTCACACTTCTTTGCCACCAGGAATAATCTGCCATCTTTCACATAATTATTGCAGGTGGAAAGTGTCAACAATTTATCCCCGTACGAGACGTTCAGTTCTTCGTCCATAATATTTAATTCTTCGATGTTCTTGATGTATCGCTTAAACGCTTTCTTATTTCCGGCATCAATAAAATCATAGTATTTAAAATGACCGTCCTCGCCTTCTGCTACTTGAGACAGGCATACTGCTATGATCTCATATTCCGCTTTCTCATAAATGGTATGTAAGGTAATGTTCTTATGTGCCTTCCAGTAATTCTTGTCAAGATATTCCGTCAGCCTGCCAAACATCATTCCAGACTTCATATTATGACCATAAATAATCATATTGTCGTTAGGATTTTCGAGGCTGTTTCTGGAATCCAAGAAAATAGAGCCATTGATGTCCTCTTTCCCAGTATAATCATGCGTCAGGTAAAAATCACTGTTCTCTGACACTGCCTGCATCACCGGATAATCAATCTCAGTCCCAGGTATGGCAATCCACCCGGCAAAATCAGAATTTTGCTGATATAACTCCTGAAATTCTGGCAGAATCTCAGGTCCATCTAGCTCCGTATTTTCAGCGGCGTAGACGTCATTATCCACTGTCTTTGTCTCTGCTTGCACTGAGTTTTCTTTCTTTGACTCTTGTTTTTGTTCCTTCTCTCCATCTTTCAGTACGTCCAGAACCTGGGCGGAGAGCCAGTCAGAAGCTGCGGAAATCTCCTGCTCGTTCTTGAGGCGCTCCAGTTGCTTGGTCTTTTGCTGATCCCGGTACTCGCTTCCCAAAAACACTAGGAAGCAGACCACGGCGCCAGCCATACAGACAGCGCCCACCACCTGACCAGGAGATACCCGCTGCAACTTGTATTTTAGCTTTTTGGAAAAGGGATTTCTGGACATGGCACGGTAATCATCCGCCAGCATATCCGAGAGGTAGAGCAGGTAGTCGTCGCCTACCACGCTCTTAAAGACAATCTTCCCTTCCCGGATCAGGGTATACAGCCTTTGTGCCACGCCAGGTTCATTGATATCCATTTTTTTTGAGATATATCGGATTTTCTCTATATCGTCTAACGCTTCCTGATATTCAATATAGGAATCAAACTGGAATTTTCCAATACAGTATATTTTACTCATATTGATACCAACATCCTTTCCTGCAAACAGCTATTTGACCGCTTTCACAGACATCACTGCCGAATCACTGCTATAATAATTTTTGTTGTTTGCCTTCTTGCATACGCGGATTTTGTAGTAATAGGTCTTTCCTCCAGTTGCTTTCTTATCCGTATATGAGGTCTTCTTGGTAGAGGCAATCTTCTTATACTTGCCTTTCTTGCTCGTGCTTCTGTATACCTCGTAACTGCTTGCGCCTTTGATCTTCTTCCAGTTGATCACTGCCTGTTTTGATTTCTTGGAGGCAAGCTTGGTAATGCTCGTCGCTTTGGGAGCCGTGCATGCTTTAATCTTTACAAATGAGCTATAATAATACACGCCGCTCTTAACAACGTATGCCCTTACCCGGAATGTGCCAGACGTTGCCGCTTTGAGCTTCGAAACCGTGGCTTTCGTGGTCTTATTCTTCTTCACGAAAGCTACCCTCTTATTCTTTGCATTGTAAATCTGATAGCCGCTGACCACCTGATTCCGCTTCCAGGAGAACGTAATGCTGGTATCCTTATATTTGGACACTTTCACGCCAGTTACTTTGGGAACGGTAATTTTGAATTTCGTGGTAATAGCGCCTGCATAATTCCCCATTCCACGAATGGTAACGTTCGCCATTCCCGGCGCTTTGTTCTTGTCATAAGCCACCTTGTAATCGATGCCCTCTTTGAGCTTTGCGCCTCCGCTTATCACGCTCACGCTGGGCTTCTTTTCCTTCCCATCGTAAACCTGGTCTTTAATCTTTGTCACAGACGCTCTTCCCAAATTCTGAGAGGTGATCTTAAAGGTAACCGTCTTGCTTCCCTGGTATTTGTCAATGCCAGTTATCGTAATAGAAGCTTTTCCTGTATTAATATTATCCTTATAGCTAACCTTGTAATCCTTTCCATTCGAAAGAACGACTCCGCTGTCCTCGACCCGGATTACGGGCTGAATCGCTGCTCCCGTATAGGTGTAAGCCGCCGCTACCCCCTTAATTGACGTTTCTTCTGAAAACTCTCTTGCAATGTCAAAGGTAACATTCTTTGTTCCCGTATACCATCCCATTCCTGTTACAACAATGGTTGCCGTGCCACGGTCTATATTATCCTTGTATTCCAGCGTATAATCCACGCCTTCTGTCAGCTCTTCGCCAGCAAACGAAATCTTGACCTCCGGCCTGATCTCAGTCCCAGTAAATTGCTGAACCGGAATCTTTGGAACATCCGCCAGATTCATAGGTCCTAGAATTCGGAATGAAGAATAGATGGTTCCATGGTAATTGCCAATTCCAGTAATGGTCACCACTGCCAGCCCCACTGCGACATTGGTCTCATAGGAGAGCTCATAATCCTTGCCAAGGATCAAATATTGCCATTCTTCTCTGTCGCCGTTCTCTTGTTCACCCTCTGCCGGCGGCAAATCTCTGCGGATGGCAAGTTTTACATCTGGCGTAACGCCATTGCCAGTATAAATCTGGTCTTCGATATCTTCTAACTGCATATCCGCCGCCGTGCCGTCATCGCCGCTGACGCTAATGCCCTTGCTGTGAATGGTAAACGTCGTTGTCGCCGGCTCTATATCTGAGAAATTGCCGATTCCAGTAACTTTCACGGTAGCAGTTCCAGCATCAATATTATTCTCGTAGGACAGCTCATAATCCTGACCTTGCTTCATAGGCATTTCCACGCCTTCCATGTCGTCCACGACCAGGACTGCTTCTACGCTTGGCGTGACAGGGAGGCTGGTATATATCTGATCTTCAATTTCCGCTATGCGGATCTTTCCTGCCGGAGGCAAAATGCGGAACGGTATCTGTCGTGTCCCAGTGTAGTTGCCAAGACCGTGAATCTCAACCGTGCCAGTTCCGATTTCCACGTCATCGGCGTAATTTCCTATCTCGTAATCGCTGCCTTCCACCAGCAGAGTGCCGTCTTTTGCCTTGACCTCGATCACCGTGGTCACCTTTTCTCCAGTATAGACTGCGTCTGTCGCCGTGATATCAAAATCATCAGTTTCTTCCTGTGGCTCTAAGCTTTCCCTCTCAATCGTAAATTTCCTGGTAATTGTTCCGCTATAGGCGCCCTTTCCAGTAACAATAATCTCTGGAGCTTCTTCGCCAGCAGATTCAGAGGCAGCATTGATATTATTCTTGTATTCCACATCATAATCGTCTTTGCTCAAAACGATCTTAGTCGTGCCTTCCATAAATGAAACTTCAACTTCCGGCTTTTTCTCGGTACGGTCAAAGATCTGCGGACCGTCGGTAATGGTAAGCTGCATGCCGTCAATGGATCGCGGAATGATATTAAAGTACGCCTTCTTGCTGTTGATATAATTGCCGCTCGCCCCTTCTCCAGTCGCCGCTTCAATGATCACGCAAGCTTGTTTCGTCTCTGTGGAAATCTCTGTATTGTTCTCATATCCCGCAATCACATAATCAACATTAGGCGTCATAAGCTGACCATGGTTGCGAACCTCAATCCTTTTCGGCTCGATCGCTTCCCCTGTATAGAGGAATGCATTTTCATATTCTTCTGAACTTATCGCATCCAAGAAGACCACCGTGATATCTCCCTGATCTTGTGCAAGATCCTTGGGAATAATGTTATAGTATCTCTTAATCACGCCACGGTAGCAGCCGATCCCCCGGATCACCACCGTCGGCCTGTCGGCTTCTTCTGCATCTTCCCGAGCCACATTGACGTTGTTCTTGCTGGCTCCCTTTACCGGATCTGGGTTCGGATTATCCGCCTTGACGATCTCAAAATCAATTCCCTCTTGCAGGATATACGGATCATTGGACTCGCCGCAGAGAACGCCGGAGTAGTCTTCAAATCCCATATCTGGATAGACGTCCACGATGCCATAGGGCACGTCATGTTTAATTTTGTCATCATCAAAATCCAATTTCATATATTTTACAGGGAAGCTATCTGGATCGTCCACGACCTCGATGCTCGCCATGATCTTAAACTTCTTATCATAACTTCCCGCATAATTGCTCTCTTCCACTGCGGTAATCGTAACCGTAGCCTCGCCAATCTTGGTATTATCCTTATAGGAAACCGTATAATCTTTGTGCTCCTCAAGACGGCTGACTACCTGATTGCCCTCTTCGTCAATCTTGCCCCAGGTTACGTCGATCGCATTTCTAGTGTCGTCTCCTGGCAACGGGAAAGTAATCGGCTTATTGGTGTAATCTTTCTCCTCTGGAATCCCTTCCACCTTGCCTGGCAGCGTGCCCAAAGTCTCTTCGCCCAGGATGCGGGGATTGATTTTAAACTCTAAATCGAATTTGCCTGTGTAATTCCCTGTATAGGCGCCGCTTTCATCTTTCTTCGCCTCAACGGTTACTTTGGGAAGCATGCGTTCTCCCTTTGGCCCGTCTGGACCTTCTGGATAAGCATATTCAAAGACGTTGACATTATTCTCTGCAAAAATCGTATAATCGTAATCGTCTCCGCTTTCGCCTGCAATCACCCAGCGAAGCTCCGTACCGTCGCAGGTAACTTGGAGCCTTGGTATGATCTCTGAACCATTATATTCATACCCTTCCTCCAGCAGTCCGGTAACCTCCAGCAAAGGATCCTTGCCTTCCCCTACCGTCTGCGAGAGATCTCTTTGCAGAATCTGGAACGCGCCCTGCGCCTCCCCAGTATAATTCCCTGTCACAACATCATCCGTTCCCAGCACAGGCTTAATCATCACAATTGCCGGATCGCCGCCTAACGTGGCGTTGGCATGTTTATCATATTCGGTTACATAATCTACGCCTTCCTCAAGCGCAAGCTCTTCTGTCCGTCCGGTGGAATATGTCACCGTATAAGTAACCGTCGGCTTGGGCGTATTCGTGATTTCGCCGTTCTTTGGCGGCGTATAGATCCAGTCTTGCACTTCTACCTTGGTATTTTCAGAGGACAAATCCCCTCTAATCCTAAATTCTTTTGTAATCGTGCCAGTAAAATTGCCCATTCCATTGATTTTAACGATCGCCGTTCCAGGCTTGGTATTTTGATCGTAAATCACGTTGTAATCGGTCTTTAATCCAAGAATTTTCAGCTCGCCAGTCGGCGTCCCATCAATATCAGACGGACTGTATGCTACTTTGAGTTCTTTCATGACGACGCCGTCTGGATTCACCGCTGGGTCATCCAACTGCGCATGTTCGTCTTCCCCTGCTTTCACAGCGTCTAGCACTGCGTCAAAAATTCCCTGAACGTCAATCTCTGTTTTTGCGTAATCTGCCTTAAAGTTATATTTCGTAATCTCAAAATTCATTTCATAATTTTCAATGTAATTTGGGTTACTGTTCACGCTTTTGATAATCAGGGTCGCCGTTCCATAATCCGTATTATCTTTGTATTCTACGTCATAATCCGTTCCCTTTTCGAGTAACGTGCCATTATGAGTGATCTTTGGTTCTGGACAGATCGCACCGCCCGTATAGACATATTCCTCTTTTACATTTTCAATGACATATTTATTATCTGATAACGAATCTGTAGAAAGATTCAAAGGCCGGATCGTAAAAGGCAGGCTACTGATCTCGCCATAGTAATTCCCTTTTCCGGTTACTTTCGCATAGGCAGGTCCGGCATCGACATCCTCGCTGGTGATGTCATAATCCGTTCCCAGCTTTAGGGGATTCCCGTCAAAGGTAATGTCAATATCTTCTTCCTTGACCACCGCCGGCTGAGTCGTATAAACAATCTCGTTCTTAATCTTTGCCTTGGTAAATGGATCCGTACCTTGCTCCCAATCGGAAAGATCACCTTTTATGGTAAATTTCAGGATTACTTTGCCTGAATAATTTCCGGTACCCTCCACGGTGACCTGCGCTGTTCCAATCGCCTTATTGTTCTGGAAAGTGATGATGCACTCATCCCCTTCCTCCTTTTCTTCCGGCTTTGCGCCCTGCTCCAGCGTCTTAAGCCCTACTTCTTCCCCTTTACTGAACTGTACCTGCAGTTTCTTAACAATCTCGCTGCCCGTGTAGGGGTAATGGTTATCATCGGGAGCCATGGTAGTAAAGTTATGGTTCGCACTGTCTTCTGCGTCAACTACCACAAGCTCGCCATCCTGGATATTCCGGGGACGGATCTCAAATTCCCTGACAGCCTCTCCCTCATAGTTATTTATGCCTCTAAAAGTAACGGTTGCTTTTCCAACATTTTGATTGTTCACCACTTCCATGGTATAGTCCGTACCTTCCACCATAGCGGTTCCGGCATTGTTGATATCTACTTCAGGCGCGATAAAGTCCCCGGTATAGTACATGGGGCTCTTGACATTGATTCGCACACCAGATGCAGTATCGCCAAGATTACATTTTGTAATTTCAAACTGAGTTTCTATCTGGCCGTCAAAGTTATTTTTTCCTTTGACGATCACAGTAGCCGTGCCGACATCGTGGTTATTATTATATTCCACGGTGAAATCCGTATCCTTCAGAAGCGCGACTTTGCCGTTCAGCGGCTGCCTTAACACAGCGTTGGGACTCGGCTGATGGTCTTTTCCTGTATAAGTATAACTCGGCAATATTCCTCTGACTTCCGCATTGTCCATTGCCAGCGTATAGGGCTTGATGGTAAATGTAAGCGGCTTGGTACTGTCTGAAAAATTCCCCTTGCCTTTGGCAATCACGCTTGCTGTCCCGGCATCCTTGTTCGCCTGGTATTCGACATCATAATCATCCATTGTCAGGACCTTGCTTCCAAACAGCACTTGTACCGGGGGTTCCTTGGCTTTATTATCAAATACGAGATCATCCACGCTTCCTGTAAACTGCATCGTAACGCCCGCTTCTTCCGTAAGGGGACGCTTCTTGATATTATAACTTTTGGTGACGGAGCCGCCCTGAAGCCTTCCGCCTGGAAGCGGATACAATTCAATTTTCTGGTCCCCCGCCGAAATGCCGTCTCCCAACTCTGTGACCTCGTAGTCTTTTCCTTTTTCATAGATAATTCCATTATTAGTCACCGCATTGGTCCAGTCCAGTTTGTCAAACTGCGACGTCCCGTCATACATGCAGTTGGCGTCTGGAATGACGATTGTGCAGGAGGAAAGCTGCGGTGCGACAATCGCAAATTCAATCACCATGTCTTCACGGTACCTTCCCTTGCCTTTCACAGCAACCTGGGCTTTCTGCGTTGCCGTGGTAGCCGCTGAGTTGAATTTATAAGTCGTCGGGTCAATTTCGTAATCAACACCCGGCGTCAATCTGTCTTCCCCGGAATCAGGATCATAGAGCACGATGTCTTCCTCTGTAATCGTTACCGGGGCGCCTCCTTTATAAGGCTGGTCTGCCACAGGCGTCTTCAAACGAACGCGCAAGCTCTCTGGATATCCTGCAATTTCGGCTTCCTCTCCAATTCGCTTGATAACGGTATAATTTTTCTTCTCACTGACAAGCCCCTCATAATCATTTATGCCTACGATGCGTACCCAGGCTTCCGTTGTCGCTTTCGTGTGATTGCCGTATTCAATCCGGTAATCCTGATCCAGCGTCAAAGCATCCCCCCTGCACGTCACGTCTCTGGGAGCCTGTCTGGGAATTGCAGGCTTTCCAGAATCATAGTTTGCAGTGACGCTGGTTCCGAACGTAAATGACAAATCTGCGGACGTCAGCTTCTTAACCGTAAAGCTGCCTGTTAAATCTCCCTTGTAATTGCCGCATCCTGTCACTGTCACTGTCGCCATTCCATCCGTATCGTTATTGGCAAAATTGTAAATATAGTCTACTCCAGTAACCTCAAATGCAGACATGACGCCTCTGAGAGGCGCCTCTCTTCCTGCCGAATCCAGAAGCTTGACTTCGGGCTGTGCCACGCCGTCGTTAATTATGGTCACCTCGTCAATCGCTTTAATGGTATAGCTTCCGTTCAGTTCTTGGCGTTCAACCTCAAAGCTGCCGCGCGCAAAGTTGTCTTTGTAATTCTTGTCTTCTACCCTGACCGTATAGGTGCCTGCGTTTAGCGGCGCGCTTGGCGAATAAGCAATCTCAAAGCTCCCAGCAGGCGCTTTGACCTCTGTGCCCTCGCTATCAAGACCATATACTTCAACCGTCGGCTCAATCGCCGATCCAGTATAGACGTATGGCCCTCCAGTAATTTCCAGGCGTTCGTACTGAATATAATCATCTGCCGCCTGCGCAGTAAAGCCGGAAAGATCAATCATTCCGGCAACCATGCAAAGGCTCAGCAGCAACGCCGTCATTCTCCGGGCAAATACCTTGTGCATAACTTGTTCCTCCCTTTCCATCTTTTCTCTCATTCATCATGTATATAGTTAAAGGTATATTATTAATATTTTTCGGCGCTTTTGACCTGAAAAATAATAGATTAAATTTAGATTTCTTGATTTTTCCCCTTTTCGGGGACTTTTTCTATTAGAGTATAGCACAATCTAGTTTACAATACAATTCTTTCTTGCCACGGTTTCTCTCTTTCCTTTATGTTCCAGCCCCTATGCTTCCATACCCTGAAACAGACATTATTTTAATCAAATTTGTTGAAAACTGTCATATTTTGTCTGTTTCAATTGTTACTACTTGTGTGAGGCGAGTATTTCAGATAGCGAAAAAGTCTCCAGACAGACGCTGTGCCGGAGACTTTTTCGCATTACGTTTTAAAATCCCCCTGTTGCCGATTTCTTTTTGCAACTGAAAAACAAGCAACTTTTTTGAGTTTCCCCATTTTGCAATTCATAGTGCCAAAGGCAGCAAGACCTTTTGGCACTATGAATTGCAAAATGGGGAGACTCGAAAAGCAACTTTCTATTGTACTAACTGGCAATCAGCAGTATAATGAAAGAAGGAAAAGGCAGATTGGGAGGATTACTTATGAAACAAAAAAAGAACAAAGCAAACTCAAGACAAAGAATCGCAGATGAAATTCTCTACCAAATTGGCGGGAGCGTCATCTTAGTATTTCTGCTAGTGGCAATTATTGCAACTTGCATGGTTAGCTGGCTCAGCATTACCTCGAAACGAACCGAATTAATCGAGGAATCCAATGCGGCTGCCAATCAATTGACAGGATTTCTCGAACAATATACAAAGAGCGCAGAACTTCTTGCCGCCAACCCAGAGGTCAAAGAGGTCATGAATGAGATAAAGGCAGGCGATGATATCCGGCAGGCTAAGAAGATGGATACCGTAATGGACAATCTCGTAAACATTGCGGCTACCGACTCTGATAATGTGATGGCTGCCTGGATTTCAGACTTAGACGCAAGCGCCCTCACGCAGTCTGACGGCTTTACCAGCGAAGAGGGATGGGACATAACCGGGCGCGGCTGGTATGGCTGTATTGAGACACGGGAAAACATCTTGACCGAGCCATACGTGGATTCCTCGACTGGAAAAATGATTCTAAGCGCTGCATCCCCGGTGTTAGACGACGCTACCGGAGAGGTTCTTGGAGCCGTGGGCATGGACATTTCACTGGATCATATGACGCAACTCATGAGCGAATACAAAATCGGCCGCAATGGATACATCCTGCTGTTATCGGAAAACGGCACCTTTGTTTATCACCCAGATAACGACATCATCCAAAAAAATATCGAAGAGGTAAAAATTTCACAGAATGTTGCCGATACCATCAACTCAAAATCCAACGCATTTTTAAAATATAAGACAGGCGGGGTTACAAAATACGGCTATTTGCTTCATGCCGGAGATACGGGATATATTGTGCTCAGCAGTATGCCGATGTCAGAATATTATGCGATGTTAATCGCAATGGTTATCGGACTGATTTTGATCTTCGCCATTGGAATCACGCTGATCACATTGCGTATTAAGAAAAGCGCCGCCAGCCTCACAAAGCCTATTTTGGAATTAAACCGCACGGCGCAGCAGCTTGCTGACGGAGACTTGGACGTTGCACTGCACATCACGAGCAACAACGAGATCGGCGAGCTGGGCGAATCGATCCAAAAGACTGTCAACCGCCTAAAGGAATATATTGTATACATAGACGAGACCTCAGAAGTACTCACCAAGCTTGCTGACGGCAAGCTGAGCATTGATCTGAAAAACGATTATGTCGGCGAATTTATGAAAATCAAGACCGCCCTGCTCAACATTTCTGATTCCATGAATCAGGTTATGGCAGGCATCAATGAAAGTTCTGAGCATGTATCTGTCGGAGCTTCAGAGCTTGCCTCTGCCTCCCTAGTCCTAGCCGAAGGCGCGGAAGAACAGGCTGCTTCTATTGAACAACTTGCAGCAACGACAAACACGGTTGCCGAACAGGTGGAGAACAGCCGCAGAGAGGCGCAAGCTTCAGCAACAGCAACAGCAGAAGCCGCCTTGATCATCGAGCAGAACCAGGAAAAGATGAAGCAGATGATGGAAGCGATGAACAACATCCATGAGACTTCGCAACAAGTCGTTGGCATTATTCAAACCATTGAAGACATTGCCTCACAGACAAATCTTCTGTCACTCAACGCTTCCATAGAGGCCGCCAGGGCAGGAGAAGCCGGAAAAGGGTTTGCCGTTGTCGCTGATGAGATCGGAAAGCTGGCACTGGAGAGCTCACAGGCAGCGAGCAACACCAAAGAATTGATTGAAATTTCCATGAAAGAGATTCAAAAAGGAAATTCCATTGCCATCAGCACGATGGATTCTCTGAAACAATCCGTACACGCCGTAGATCATGTAAATGAAATGATCCAGGAGACATCTGCAAACGCCGCAATCCAGGCGGAAAACATGAACCAGTTACGCATCGGGATCGAAGAGATGGCGCACGGAATACAAGATAACTCTGCCGCCTCTCAGGAGACCTCCGCAACTTCGGAAGAACTAGCTTCGCAGGCGGAATTATTAAACAAGATGGTTCAAAGATTTGACCTTTCCTAAATCGAAAATCAAGATAGGAGGGGCTGTCACACGAATGTATTTGCCTGTTTAAAAGGTCTTGCCGCTGATGCGGCAAAGACAGAATGCACAAAAATCACTCTGGAAAGCCAGCTTTCTAAGATGACTTTTGTGCATTTTGTTTGCATTGCTTTGCAATGGAAACCTTTTAAACAGGCAAATGCATTCGTGCGACAGCCCCTTTTGTCAAATAGCTTCAATCCATTTGCGAAGCTCTAGCACTTTGCTGTCAATCTGCTGAATCGCATTTGCATACTCTTTCAGCTCTCTGCCAATATTTTTTGCCTCCCGGTTTTCCTTTTTATATTGCAGCTGATAATCCAGGCCAGCCCAGTAATCCATCGCTGCTGTCCGCAGCTGCACTTCTATTTTAATCCAACGTACTTCTTCCTGAAGTGAAATTGGCACCTGAAAAATAAGATGAAGGCTTCGGTAGCCGCTTTTTTTGGGTTTTTTAATGTAATCCTTCTCTTTTAAAAGGTTCATATCTTTCTGTGCGCAAAGCAGTTCCGCAATCTGGTAGAGATCATCCGTATAAGTACATACGGCGCGGATCCCCACCACGTCATTGATATATTCGCCAACAGACTCCATGTCCTCCGCAAGCCCTTTTCGCCTCAACTTTGCGGCTATGCTCTCATAAGATTTGATTCTGCTTGACATGCTGTGAATGACCTTTCTTCCAAAGCGTATTCCCAAATCCGCATTGATGATCTGCAGCTTGGCATTCATCAAGCTGATTCCACATTCGCACTTTACTACAAATTCCTCCTGTTGTAATGATTCCTTTAAATCCATATTTCCTCCCTGCCTTTCATCGCTCAAAAGAAACTTTTTCATCCGTTAACGGGACTTGCTCTTGGATTGCCCGAAAACAGCCCGGCGTCTTCCAAAATTGTGACAATAACGGAAGATGCCGGACTGCATTTTCTCATGCATGTAAGGCCCTTTGTTTCTGATGAAATTATCTTATCGGAAAGCAGCAAAGGCATGCGTTCTTGCTTGATGCGAGATTGACGCCAACGCCTCGAGAACTTCTAAGCTTTACAACGCATGGATGAAAATCCCGCTCCTTAGCTTTGGCTCAAACCAAGTGGACTTCGGCGGCATCAGACGCCCAGCGTCGGCCACTGCAAACAATTCCTGTATAGAAGTCGGGTACATCGCAAAAGCTACAGCGCAATCGGCATTACAGCGCCGTTCCAACTCTTCTATCCCACGGATGCCCCCTACAAAATCTATTCTGCCGTCTGTCTTAGGATCATCAATTCCCAGCACCGGCGAGAGCAGCCTTTTCTGAAGCACAGACACATCGAGCCCTTCGACTGGGTCATTTGAAATGTCCTCCGGACGGATCTTGCAGCGATACCATGCACCTTTCAGGTACATCGAAAATTCTCCCTTTCTGCCAGGCCGAATAGGATGATCGTTCAAGCGTTCCACCTCGAATATAACAGACACTTGATTTAAAAATTCCGTTTCGGTCATTCCGTTCAAATCCTTGACTACTCTGTTATAATCCATAATCATAAGCTGTTCATCTGGAAACAGCACCGAAAGAAAATAATTAAATTCCTCTTTCCCGGTATAATTCGAACTTGCTTCCCGGCGCATCTGCCCCACACGCACAGCCGACGCCGCCCGGTGATGCCCATCTGCAATATAGATTTCCCTGATAGATGCAAACGCCGTCTCAATGGCGCAGACCTGTTCTCTGTCAGAAATTGTCCATACCCTGTGACGAACATCATCATCTGCTGTAAAATCATATAACGCTTCTTTTTGTTTTACCACATCTACTACCGCATTAATTGTCGGATTGGAACGATATGCCAGAAAAATCGGTCCTGTCTGGGCATTACAAATATCCACATGGCGAATTCGGTCCTGCTCTTTCTCTGCCCTGGTATTCTCGTGCTTTTTTATCACGCCCTGCTCATAATCGTCAATCGAGGCGCATGCGGCAATCCCAGTCTGAACTCTTGCGTTCATCGTCAGTTCATAGATGTAATAGCAGCGTTCCGTCTCTTTTACAAATGATCCGTCTTCTACCATGTTCCATAAAATGTCATGTGCTTTCTGATATACTTCGGGCGCATAGGTATCCACCTGATCCCCAAACTGAGTCTCCGCGCGGTCTATTTTAAGGAAACTCTCAGGATTTGCCCTCACTGCCTCCTTTGCCTCTCTGCGGTTGTATACGTCATAGGGAAGCGCCGCTATTTTCTCTGCTTTTTCTCTGTTTGGCCTGATTGCGCAGAACGGTTTAATTACTGCCATCTTTTCTCCTCTTTTCTCTTCAAATCAAAGTTTTTATGTCGTTTATTTCTTCTGATCCACCCCATTACGGGCACAAATATCCTGGACGCAACATCGGTCGCAATGAGGACTGGTCCTCGCAGTGCACACGTCTCTGCCATGATACACCAGACGATGACAAAAATCGCTTCCTTCCTCTGGGGGAATCAGCTTCCATAAAAGCATTTCCACCTTTTTGGGATCTTTGACATTTTCCACCAGCCCCATGCGGTTCACCAAACGGATGCAGTGTGTGTCGGTGACGATGGCCGGCTTGTGAAACACGTCTCCCATAATCAAGTTTGCACTTTTTCTGCCCACTCCTGGAAGCTTTAACAGTGCGTCAAAATCCTCAGGAACCATCCCATGATAGTCCTCTTGAAGCATCTTCATACATGCGCTGATATCCCTTGCCTTGCTCTTTCCAAGCCCGCAGGGCCTGACAATCTTCTCAATCTCTTCCACCGGGGCTTCTGCAAGAGATTTTACATCTGGGTATCTGTCGTACAGCCCTTCTACCACCACGTTAACCCTGGCATCCGTACATTGCGCGGCCAGCCGCACGCTGACTAAGAGTTTCCATGCCTGATTATAATCCAAGGTACACCCTGCCTCAGGATATTCCTGCTTTAATCTTTGAATCAGCTCTAAAGCCAGTTCTTCTTTGGTCATTGAAATATGTCCTTTCTTTCGTCAAAATTACTCCGCATATCGGGCAAATCGATATCGGCGTCTTCTTCCATCCAAGCGACGGCTATCTCTTATTTCACAAAAAACCGATAAATTGTCTTTGTGGTAAAGACGTCCCCTGCTTTTACGATGGGGGACGGAAAATTTGCCTGGTTCACGGCATTGGGATAAAACTGTGACTCCAAACAGAATCCACAGCGTCTGCCATATGCCGCTCCTCCTTTTCCTGTCTGCTCCTCAATGAAATTCCCAGTATATAATTGTACTGCACAGCAGTCTGTGGATGCTTCCATGGCAATTCCTGTCTGCTCACAATATGCATGAGCCATAATTTTCATCTCTCCCGCCCGATCGCTGAGTATATAATTGTGATCATATCCGGAAGTAAGCTTTAACTGCTCAAAATCATCTTCGATATCCCGCCCGATCGGTTTCATAATGCGAAAATCCATAGGAGTTCCTTCTACCGGGGAAATTTCTCCTGTGGGAATAGACTTAGAATCACCGACTGGAGTATAATATTGCGCCAAAATTTGAAGCTTCTGTTCCATAACGGATCCACTGTCATGTCCGCCCAGGTTAAAGTACGAGTGGTTGGTACAATTCATGATAGTTGCCTTATCCGTCTCTCCACGATAGCTGATCTCTATGGCGTCTTGATCCGTAAGAGTATAAGTGACCTCCACCTTGAGATTTCCAGGAAACCCCTGCTCTTCTTCTGTACTAAGATGAAAAAACGTGATGCTGTGATCCGTTTGTTGTTTTACTTCCCATACCTTGCGGTCAAATCCATTGGGCCCGCTGTGAAGGTTATTTTGATCCTCATTTGCAGCAATCTTACAAAGCTTGCCGTCAATCATCATCTGTGCCTTCTCAATACGGTTACAATTTCTTCCAATGGTAGCTCCAAAATAGCAGCTATGGCTCTCGTACTGGCCTGCGTTATCATATCCCAGCACTACGTCTTGCAATACGCCGTTTTTGTCTAAAACCAAGACGGAAACCAATGTCGCTCCATAATCAGAAACTTTGATCATGGTGTGATTTTTGTTCTCTAGCAAGTATAAAGATGCCGGCTCCTCTCGTTGGCTTGTTCCAAATGCCAATGTCTCCATTTCTCTATCCCCCTGCGTTGACTATATGCACTCTTGCGCCTCCGCTATCATCTTATCTGATTTCAAAATATGATTGGACAGCCATCCAAAAAGGAACACCATCAATTCCTCTAAATATTGCTGCTGGTTATTGTCCAACTGCTCCAAGTCAATCTCTTCCAACTTTGAGACAAACGCCTGATGAGCCATTTTCTGTGCATGAAGCCCTGGATAGCCAATGCTCTCCATATATTCTTCCTCGTCCGCAAAGTGTTCCTTGGTATATTGCTGCAACTGGTCCAAGATCCCCACGATTTCATCATATTTATCATGTAAAAGCTCTGCCCTCACCAGATCGTTGGCTTTTGCAATAATCTCAAACAAGGTCTCATGCTCCCCGTCAATCAGAGGGATTCCTGTCAGATACTTTTCTGTAAACGCACAAGGATTTGCGTCTTGCTTCCACTGTTGTAGAGGAGGCATTTTTCCAATCATCAAATCGCTGCTTAAGATATGATGGTACAGCCACCTTGTCAGATAGCGCATCAGCTCTTCTAAAAGCTCATGCTGTGCGTCGATTTCATCAATGCCCATAAAATCCAAACTATTGATCCGTTCCCTGAACACCATATGCTGTTTTTTCTGAATTTCCAGTTCTGGATCATTGATCGCCGCCATATATGCCTCTTCACTGACAAAATGAATATCTGCGTATTCTTTTAACTCTTCTAAGATATTCTGAACCTGATGATGCTTATCTTGCAAAATATCATTATGCAGCAATTCTAAAATCTCATTAATGAGCTCAAATAATTTTTCATGCTGTTGGTCAATTTCCCGAATTCCTATGATGCAATCTTCCGTAAACTGATACATGCTGTTCCTCCTCTTCCTCTATAACTCATACATACCTTGATTTTAAAATACTTTTGCGGCAAAAGCAATCCCAGGATTCACATTTTCTCAATTGTTAACCTAATAATTTTTATAGGTTGACAATTGAGCCATTACCATTTATACTTGAAGCAACACAAAAAATATTAAATGATATCATTCATGTTACAGAAAGGAAAATCACTATGCAGACAACCATCAATACCAACACATCCACCCCCAATAAGCAGGGCCTCTCTGTACGGCAGCTCGCAGTGATCGGCGTTATGACCGCCGTCACTTGCATTCTTGCGCCATTTTCAGTTCCCATCGGCCCTGTGCCTATTTCACTTACAAACTTAGCGATTTATATTTCTCTCTATGTGCTTGGCACGAAGAAAGCTACCGTGAGCTATCTGGTCTATCTGCTCATTGGCTTTATCGGGGTTCCTGTCTTCTCCGGCTTCAGCAGCGGGCCGCAAAAACTTTTCGGTCCTACTGGCGGATATCTGATCGGCTTTATTCCCATGGCAATTATCGCAGGCATTCTCGTCGACAAATTCACCAGCAACAAATTGATCTGCTTTCTTGGCATGATCGCAGGAAGCATCGTTTGCTACGGTTTTGGGACCACATGGCTTGCTTACCAGGCACACATGGATTGGAAATCTGCACTGTTTGCGGGAGTCGTCCCATTTTTGATCGGAGATGCTGCCAAAATGATTCTTGCCGCCATAATTGGTCCGCAGATTCGCAAGCAATTGATTCGTGCAGATTTATTTTTCTAAATAAGGCATTCTTCATAAATGATAACAGAGCCGGGACACTGGATGTTGAACCGCTCCCTGTCAAGTAGACAGTTAAAAAAATAAAAATTTTTACCTGCCAGTCGCAAAGAGGACTGGCAGAGTTTTTATGCAGCATCTTTCAAATAGTTTCTATATTCTATCGGTGTCATACAGTTTAAGCGCTTCTGATACC